>Ga0247608_10000048_pt1 | contig 239565 bp, 433 predicted proteins | sample 176DNAGHGlowgp2_FD_193490 | JGI IMG/M metagenome (GOLD analysis project Ga0247608, IMG submission 193490) | Sheep rumen microbial communities from Palmerston North, Manawatu-Wanganui, New Zealand - 1766 DNA GHGlow gp2 | ecosystem: Host-associated > Mammals > Digestive system > Stomach > Rumen... | reverse complement strand
CCAATCTTTATCTATGATAGTGAAAATCAAACCATCTTGTTCTAAAACTGTATATTTATCATAAAATTCAACAAGACTAACATTTTTATCTATTGTTACTTTATATTCAGGAATTGTTTTTGTTATTTGGTGATCAAAAGTTAAGTCTGTAACTATTAAAATAAGTATAAGACAGAACCCTACTCCAATAAAAATAATTTCATCTTTTTCTTTTATTCCATATACAATAAATAAACAACATCCTACTACCAATGCAATAATAACAGCTAAGCCAAAAAAACTTGAGAAATTAGGAGAAAAATAAAATTCTTCACCCATATCCATAACTTTTGTTCCTGTACTAAGAATTGTTATACCATCCATTTATTCTTTTTCTCCTTCTGGAAGTTTATCTTGTAATACATAAATATCTCCACGTTTTTCAATAAAATTATATTTATCTATAATTTCATTAAAACTTACTGTTTCATCCATTACAACTTCATATGTATTAACAGTAGTTGTAACCTCATGAGGTAGAATTAATGCAAATAAAATAACTGCTGCTAAAGTAATAAGAGTAATACCTAATAAAATTACTAATCCTTCACTATATTCAAAACCTTCTTTTATGGCTATAACCGCTAAACCAATAATAATTGCTACTGTTATAACTCCAATCCAACAAGCAATTGACCAAGTAAAATAATATGCTGTCCCAGTTGTAATTTCAGTAGGAAAAGTATTTAAAATTGTCATTTTTTACCCCCAAAAAGTTGGCATCCATTTTATAATATAAAAAATTGTGAAGCCTAAAGAACATAAAAAAATACCAAGTCTTGGATAATCACTAATTCGTTTGTCAAAAAAGATAGAAAAAGTAACATAGATTAAAAAGAAAGCTATAAAAATAGATAAAATCATTCCAAACATAATTACGCACGCTCCTCAAAAAATGGACTTTTTACAAGATACCAATCTAATTCACCAGTTTCATCATATCTATTCCAACGTTCTTTAATCTCTTTAAAGCTATTTAAATCATTATAAAACATTTCACATCGTGGTGCTTCAATACTATCACGGTGAAAATGTCCCCAAAGCCAAATAGTTTTACCACGATTTTTTTGATAAATTTTATCCATCCAAAGTTCCATACTATTATCTACTTTTGACTGGTCTATTCCAGACAAGAACATATCTGTCGGCTGTAAAGAATAAGGACAGGTATGAGAAAGGATAAAATCAAATTTCTTTGGAAGCCCTTTTGTCAATATTATATCAATTTCTCGTTCTGCTTCTGCCATTTCGTCTTTAGTTAACTGTTCATCTGCAAACCAACCAGATTTAGTAGGAATATTAGTTTCTTCTGTCATATTTAATCTACCAAGACGATACCATTTATCAACAGAGTACGCTCCGCCAATTACATAACAATAATAAAGTCCAATTACATAATCTCCATAATCTTTGAAATAACGAATATTGGGAAGATTAGGATTATAATAAATAAATCCATGAACATTACAATCATATACTTTACTCATTTCTGGTAAATCTTGTGGACGTGCCTCATGATTCCCACGAACTACATAAAAAGTATAACCACGGTCGTTAATTTCCTTATTATGTTTAGCTTCGGTTTTATTAAGGTAGAAGTTAAATCCAGCATCACCTAGAATAATAATCGCAGTTTCATGAGGAATATAATCATTTAAACTACCATTGGTCATCCAATTAAACTGGCCATGGCAATCTCCATGCACCAACCAATTTTTAAAATTTTGATTACGAATCATGCCCATTTTATTAATCACCTCCAAGATATTTCAAGATACCAAGCGTTTCTTTCATCTTTAAATAATTTAGTTTTAAATCCACAATATTCTTTTAAATAGTGTTCAATAAATACCATATCGCCTATAGTTGAATGATATTTTTCTGCGAAATAAAAATATATTGAATTCCAACCATCAATACTAGCAGCAATTTTAATTCTATCTTCAATGGCTTTTAAAAGTTTTTCATTAGATTTTAATTTTTCTTTAATAATTTTTATTTGACGAGTCTCTGTTATTTTTTTTGCTTCTTTAGCCGTTATCATTAGTATCATCCCTTTTATATATTTGTTTTATGTACTCTTTTCTTAACATCCAAATGACATATTCACGAACATCTTCTGGAATTAATGCTAAATCAAATGGTTTATTTTTATTTGCTGCTTCATATTTTAAAATTTCTTCTACATATTTATTCATTTTATTATTTCCATAATCATTCCAAATAAAGCAAACATCCCTGGGTAAAACATAGTAAAACTATAATCATCTTTACGAAAACAACTTCCAAAACAAAAACCAGCAAAAAAAGCAAAACCGCAAGGCATAATAAAAACTTCAAATTCCATTAGATTCAATTAATTCTCCTTTATAATTAAATACACTATATGGTTTTCCAAGTTTTTTCATTGTTTGGATCATATGCTTAGTGCCTTTACTTTCCCCATCCCAAAAAATGATGGCAGCATCAGCATATGTCCCCATATCAGCATTACGAATAAAACCGGCAGATTTCCCATATATTTCCCATTTTGCTGGAAAGTGAGTAAGTTTAATTCCATTTATATTAGCCCATTCGGCTCCTAATGTGTCTGCCCCTCTGGCATCACCTGTTATAATTTCTGTAATGGGTTTATTTACGGATGGGCCATATTTTTTAACAGTGTTCATCACAGCATATAAAATATTACGATTATTAAAATCACGGCCACCAGCAATTATATATTTCATCTAGTGTCTCCTTGCTGAACAAGATGTTGATATATTTTTAACCAAAAATACATATCATCTGTTAATCTTTCTTCTTTGCAAGTATAAAAAGGACGGCCATCTCCACTATCATCAAGATATGAATAACCATAAGGGCAATGGTCACATTTATCTTTTTCATATGGACCATTCCAACATTCATATGCTGTAATTACATTATCTAAATTATTCATTTAGATTCTCCTTTTTAATTCTTCTAAATAGAATAGAGCATCATCTAACATTTTAACTCTATTACAATCATAATAACTATGTCGAGGTCTATCTTCTTCATCAGTTAATTCAATCTAATAATCATAAGGGCAAGCCTTACATACGCTCTATTTCCATTCAGGACATTGAATTGCCGCTATAAGTCTATCTAAATTATTCATCATTTATCGTCTCGCAAACTATATTATTTTCTTTATCTCGCCATTGAGTGACAATAATTCGTTTTGTTGTTTCAATAGGAGTTACTTCTGTAATAGTACTATCATCATATATATTTTCTTGATATTCAGTAAGCCCCTCGTCCCAACTTACGATAAAATATCTATCTTTAACTTCGCAAATACTATCAATCTGCCTTGTCCAACGGCGAAGTTCTCGTGGAATACGATCAATTTCGCAACATTCAATAAACATTTTAATATCTTCTTCATCAAAATCGTAATGATTATCAATAAGATAAAGAAAATATACATCATTAAATTCAAAGTCTGGATGATTTTTATTAAATATCATTTATTTCATTCCTTTTTTATTTTTTACATATATATTATATAATATTTTTTTAATATTTTCAACTAAAAGAAAAAAAGTCGTTTGAAAAATTCCAAACGACTTTTTAATTTGAGATGCGGATGTATCAACCCTGTGCCGCACAGTCAGCCAAAAAAGATGCTTGCACGAGACTAAATTGTAAATAAGTAAGAAGATTTTCAGCTTCTTCATTTATAGTTTCTTCATGTTGTTTTGTATAATTATCAACAATTCTTTGAATTGTCTCATATTCTGCTTCTGCAATATTTTTTGCTCTAGCTGGGTTAATTTTATTTTGTTTTAAATCAAGAATTAATTGTTTATAGAGAGGAACCATACATACTCTATATTTGCACTCACTTGTATAATCATATAAAAATTGAGTAAGACGGCAAAGATGACTAATTGCCTTTCCATCATAGCCATACTGTTTAATGACATCAACTCTTTTAGAATTGAGATTATAAATTGCTTTATATCTATCAGTCGCAATTCCGCCAATAGTTTTAACAGCTTTGACAGGATTATATCGTGCTATTAATTCTCGATTTTTGTAAAGAGCTTTAAATTCTTCTTCATATATTTTATTTACAATAATCCAAGGAGAAAATAGTGTCTCAACAAAATTAATATTCTGTTTTCTCAAAGAGGAAAAATAATTTCTAACATCGGTAAAACTAATATGCTCTCCATTTTTTCGGATATGTGTTGTACTAACTGGTTTATTATTTAGTACAAAATCTTCAAAATTAGGAAGAACAATTAATTTAGTATCAATATCACTATTCGGCAAATCTAATTCATAATTTTGGCTACCCTCAAGTGCGATAAAAAAAATACTTTTTAGATCAAAATAACCATTATCAATTACTTCTGCTAAATGCTCTTCTACTTTATGAAGAATTAAATTATCTTTTTCAGTTTGACAATAAGCATATTTATAAGTAAAACAATTAGAAATTTCTTGATATTTCATTATTTTGAGTCCTCTTCAATTATTTCTTTAGCTAAATTATCTCTAGTAAAAGTTTTCATGATACATTTTCCACCACTACACTTTCCCCAGTCATATCCATGTTTATTAAGTACACGATAATAAGCATCACGTCTTCTATTGTCTACCCAAGTGCAGAAAATTACTACTTTATTGCTATGACCGTACTCTAATTCTCTCTTTAAAACTTCAGCCTCTACATCATAGAACATATCGCGTGCAGTCGCAAAAGTAGCAAATGGATTTTGACCTGTTATAACCTTTTTATCCATATTTGTAAAGGCATCTTTACGTTTATTATAGATTGTTAGAAAGATATTCCACCAAGATTCTTTATTCTCTTCAATCCAATCAGTACAATTCATTCCTAATTCAATAGTTTGATTTCCCACTCGTCTACGCTGATAATACTGATCACTTTCTCTATCATATATTACCTTATGCTTTTCACTCATACAAACCTCTCTAAATAATATCTGTCTTCTCCTTTAAGCATTGGCATATTATAATCTAATTCCCAACCATCGCCATTATTTATACAAGCAACCCCATGCTTAAAAGCATTAGAATGATTATTCCAAAAGACACCTTTATCTTCGAGCATTTTAATAATTTCGCCGCAATTCTTATTTTGAAGTTCCTTATGAGAAAAATAACTTTGCCCCATAGAGTTAATAGAATTGCGTTCCGCATCAAATTGCCGCCAAAGAACAAGATTTACTACTTCTTCTTTTGGAATGTTAAAACAACGAGCATCAAACATTGCCCCTCGTGCGATGCAATCTTTTAAATGAGTATGATATGTTTTTTCTTTTTCCCATAGTCCAACAGATTGTGGAACCATATCATGGCTCCATTCCCAAATATAATCTTCAGCTAGTCTTTGAAATTCTTGATTAAATTTCATAGTTGCCATACTTGCACTAATAGAACAAAGTTTTTGAACTTCATAACCAAACCAAGCGTCTGTATTTAAAGTTTCATAATCGGTAAGAATAAGAGTAATTTCATCAGATTGTGTATATCCAAATACACAGTTTTGGATATTCTCACAAAGATATTTCATAGTATTTTCCATTGCTTCATGGAAAAGTTTATCATAAGGTTTCCGTAAATGTTTAGTAAAAGTATGGAAAGCTTTTCCATCAATACGAATAGCAACAGGAGTTCGCCGCATTAAACTAATTTGAGAAATTGCTTCATATCTTTTCATTCTTTTTCCTAATTCATCATGAACTGGCATTATCTTTTATCCTTTCTTCTTTTTATTTCTTGGACTGCTAAAATACTAGCAGAAATAGTTAAACAGATAGCAGCAGCAAGATTAAATTGCCAATGGCCTGTCTTATTAATTACAAAATAAGTATTGAAAATAATAAGCCAAATATCACAAATAATAAACCAAATATTACTATTCATTTAAAATCTCCATTTAAAAGTTTGTCTAAAAATCCAATAGCATAAACTACTCCGCCGATACCTCCCATTAAATATGGGAAAACAGAATCAGGCCCCATAAATAAAAATAAAGGATAATAAAGGCCAAGTATTACTCCTATACCACCTAACATTCCTGCAAATATTTTAGCAATAAATAGATATAATTTTTTAATAAAATTAAACATAATTAAACCAATCCTTTTTATTTTCTATAAATATTATATAATATTTTTTTATAAATTTCAATTAAAAAAATATTGTAACTTATTTAAGTTACAATATTTTTTTAATCACTATTATTAATACTTGCTCCAATAATTAAAATTATCATAAGTCCAATAAAAACCATACTAATAATATTCATTTATTTTTCCTCTTCATCATATAATTTTGCTGTATTTAATAAGATTTGTTTTAATTGAGCATCAATATGAAATCTATCGGCATTTATTTCAATACTTTTAATTAAATTTCCACTATTCTGTCTTTCACTAGCAGCCTTCCAATCAGCAATCATTTCGCATAAATCAACAAGATTCATATCATTAATTCCATTGGAGAAATGCTCTGGATGATGACGATATGCAGCATAATGATGATCTAATGCTGGTTTTAACGCTGCTAAACTTGCTTTATACTCTTCACTATTATATTCAAGATTTTTTAATTTTTCAGTATGTTCAGCAAATAATTCCACTTCTGGTGATTTTAATTTTGCTGCATCATGATTTACTCCACGAGTAGTTAATTTATCAGTAAGAAAACGAATATATTTTCTTACTTTTTCAATATGCTTTTGTGTCTCAACTTGACATTCAGCAATAGTCACTATTTTCAGTCCTCTCTCTATTTAATATAGGAATTTCATAAGAGCCATTATAATATTGAAAATCAGTCCATCTTTTTTCTTTTTCATAATTATAACAATAATTATGAAATCCACAAAGAGGACATGTTCCAATAAAAAAATCATCTTTCCATTTTATGTCGGCTTTATCACACATCCATTGAGTGCCGCATAAAGAACATAAGCAAGTATATTTTAAAATTGGTTTATCAGGATATCGGATTATATCAATCATTATTTTCTTCCTTATTTTTTAAATATTTTTGATTCTCTATTTCCATAGTCCAAGCAAATATTAATCCACATATAGTACCAAAAGCCCATGTTGAAATGTATAACTAAATTTCTGGTGTATTAAAAATATTTATATAATATTTGTCCCCTTTCCCTTATAAATATTATATAATATTTTTTTTAAAAAATCAAATAAGAGAGGGTCGCCCCTCTCTTATAAATATAGATTTACTTTGTAACACCAGTAGCAGTATCTAATGCGAGCATTATATCAGTGCCATCACCCAACATAGTATCAGGCAACTCACCATCCCATTGTTTAATCCAATAATAACTAATCAACTGTGGAGTTAAAGCTTCTGCGATACGCTGATTCATTTCAGCTTCTCGCTGGCCAGCATAAAGACTTGCTTCAGCTTGAATTTTTACTACTTCAAGGTCTGCATTTGCTGCGATTTTAGCCTGCTCTGCTTCTGCGTTAGCTTGAATAACAGCACGTTTTGCCTTTGCTTCCTCTTCCATTGTTTGCTGTTCCTGCTCGGTCTGTGCTTTCAATTTATTCTGTGCTGCGACCTGCTTTGCTTCAACTGCATTTGTGAAAGCATCAGTGAAGTCCAGATCTTCAATGGAAGTACCAACGATAATAATTTTATACTTTTCGAGCAAATCAGTTAAAATTACTTCAATCTCCTGGCTCAACTTATCACGATTATTAACCAAACTTTCAGCTGTATAATGTGCTGTGGCAGTTTTTACCGCTTCACTAATATTAGGGGAAATAACTGTTTCAAAGTAATTTTTGCCAATTGTACGATAAATTGTCATAGCATCATTTTCGCTAATTTTATAGTTAATAGTATAAGTAACGGCAGTTTCCTGAATGTCCTTAGAAAAAGCACTCATTGTAATAGTATGTTTCTGGACATGATTATCCATTTTGATAATATCAGTAAATGGAGAATGGAAATGCGGACCTTCGCCAACTGTATAATTTGCTACTTTACCAAAAGTTACAGGGACTCCTGTAAAACCAGATTGAACAATTGTAAATGAATTAAGCAAAACAAAAACTAAAAGCAATACAACTACACTAATTCCAATCATGCGACCAATTTTCATTATTTATTTTTCTCCTTTATTATAAAAATCACATTTATTTTTATTTCCATTACAATTACATGGATCAATTTCTTTTGTACCAAAACATCTTGCTATATTATCTCTATACATATTTGGACGATAGCAATCACACATTTCATTGGTATTTAAAGAATAAAATTTTTCTAATCGTTTAGCTGCTTCATATAAAACAGCAGCTGTATCAGCTTCAAGTAATTCTAATTTTTCTAAATCCCAATATTCCCAATAGAAATCAGCAAGATATTTTAATCTATTAATTAATTCTTCATTAGTAAAATTAGATACATTAAAATTACAATCAATCATTTTCTTTTACTTCTACATATTCTGCTTCTTGAACTTTATCTTCTTCTTTTGGAGGGGTTTTAAGAACAATTTCAAAAATATCCAAAGGCAATGGAAGATAAATTCCAGGCGGCACCATACGAGTAACATCAGGGCCTTCAAAAACTATATCTTTGCAAATATCGCATTTAATAACCGTATCATTTTCACCTCTTGCTGTTGAATAGAAAAGTGATTTATGATTACACTTAGGGCAAATAGAAAGATTTTTATTTTTTTTATTTTTTCGTAAATAAGCTCTATACTAAGTGCGATTTAACATTATTCAATCTCCTCAAAAATAATTAATATAGTTTTATAATTTGGAAAGTCAGAACTCATTGCTAATTGTGCAGAAACAATTTTACAATTATTTTCTTCTAAATAAGTATTAATTTCACTGGTTAATGTATCATTGCCAGTACTACCAAATAATTTAATATACTATTTCATTTTTATACTTCCTCTTTTTCTAATGTGTTATAAAACTTTTCTAATTCATTAAAATCAGTTTTGGAAAGTCCAAAAACTTCAAAATAACTCCATTCATAACAAATATCAATTATAAGTCCATTATTTTCATAAATTGTTGTCATTGGATCTCCCATAATATTACGAGTATTATAGATGCCGCAATCAGCTAAGAAATAGAACCCTTTAATAATATCTTTAGCAATATCAAGTTTACTCATTGTTTTGTTCCTCCTCAAAATATATAAATGCTCTTTCTTTAAATACAGCATTATTAATATAATTATATGAAATAGAGATTATTTTAACTGGATTATTTTCTAAATAATTATTGATTTTAGATTCTAAAGCGCTCATAGTTGTTTCAGCAAAAATTTTAATAAATTGTTTTTTCATATTTATTCCTTTTCAAAACAAACTAATACTTTATAAGTAGGAATATAATTATTTAATACTCTTGGAGTAGAAATATATTTATCTTCAATTATCATTGTCATAGTAATTATTTTATAGCCTGTCAATTTAATATAATCATTTATATCTTTAGTTATGTCGTCTAAAGATTTACCTATAAAATTTTGAACAAACTAAGTCATAGTTTCCTTTTTATTTATTTTCCTTTCCAGAACTGTTCTAACCTATTAGCTGCTTCAAAAAGAATTGCTGCTGTATCTTCTTTTACAAGTTCTAATTTTTCCAAATCCCAATATTCATCATAATACATTGAATGAGATTTTAATCTATTAATTAATTCTTCATTCGTTAATTTAGATGCGTCATAATTTCTATTAGTCATAGTTTCCTCCTTAACTATGATATTTAAGAAGGAAACTATTACTTACTGCTTTAAAAGATTTAGTGCCATCCGCAGAACGGAGAACAAATCCTTCACGAGGAAGTCCATCAATTTGAGAATTACCAGTAGCTAAGTTAAGAAGAGTATCTACTCTATTACTATCGTCATCGTCCTTCAACATATCAAGAGAATCAAAGTGAAAATCTTTGTTAATGACTGGCACACAAGGAATACGATATTTTGCTGTGAATAATGTATTATACATTTCCATAGTGCCCCAACGACCTTTATTAGGAGTAATAAGATTGAAGGCTCGGAAATCATGCTCTGTCATAGAGTAATCTCTCTTTTGGATACCATTACCGAAGGTCTCGCCTTGAATAGTTACCCATTCAATATCGGGATGCTCTTCAAGAAATTTTGAAAGAACATTATACATATCATACTTTTGTGCCATTTCCCAGTAAATATTAGTGTCATAATAGCAAGGTTTATCTACACTATCAAAACATACATTACGAGAACAGACATAAAACTCATTTTTACCACGCTTACCACGTTTCATAGTAAAGGTAGTAGAACTACCATCAATTTTTTCAGTAATAACCCAACTACCAGTATCATTAAGAATCCAAGGCATATTCTGTACACGCTCCTCATCGGTCTTTGAAACCCAAGAAGGCCACCCATTTTTCTTATCTTTCTTCTTACCGAAGAACATAAACATGAGCTTACGACCCCACTCACGCTTCATCATCCAGCGTGCCCAAGACTTCTTAAAGATATTAGGATGACGCTGGGCCATCTTTTTATACTTATCAACAGAAGGAGCCTTACGAGCATTATCTTCATCATCGGCATAGGTTACGCCAAGAATAGAAGTCAAGAAACGAGATTCATCATCGACATAATAACAATGATTTTTATCGTCAATAATACAAGCAGGTTCATCAAAAGGTGGATCCATACCCCGATAAGCTTTCCAACCGAAATCACTTGCGTGCATAAGAAGCCCCTGTGAAATAGTTTTACACATCTTTAAGGTCTTTACCTTATAATTACGCTTTTCAAGGAAGGAAAAACATTCTCTATCCTTTGGCACCTTACTATCAATTTCAAAATAAATAGCTGGGTCACCAACTTTAAACTGGTCCTTCTGCACAATTACTCGCCAACCACCAATAAGAGCATGTTCTACTCTATCATATCCAGGAATAGGTTCAATCCCATCAACAAGGACAACATAAGCAAGTTCACGAACTCCATCTTTATTTAGCATATTTTATCACTCCATTTCGCATTCTTTAAATTTATCTAAATATTCATTTACAAGAGACTCCATTCCACCATGTTCTTCAAAATAATTTATTTCAGAAGTTAAAACTTCCATTGAATTAAAATACTCTTCATGGGCTTTTACAAATAAAATATTTTTTATAAGTAAACATAAAGTCTTTTCAGGAATTTTATAATATTTCATTATTTAATTACTTCACAAATTTGAGTATTTTTTGCCCAATATGGAGGATTATCAAGCAATCTTTTTGTTTCTTCTTTAATTACTTTATCTATATCTTCATATTTAACTCCATTATACATTATCATTAAATAAGCTAATGGAGAACAATCTTTATGAGTTTTACAATAATTAATAGCATCACGGCAAACGCTAAAGCCACAACCGCTACAATCTCGCAAATCTTTTAATAATTTATTCATTATAAACCATAAACTTTCGGCATTCTTTCTTTAAATGTTTCAATAGTATCATTAGTACTAATAGCTCTATCAAACCAACCATTATATCGCACATACCAATGAATCCTAACAATACAATCAGGATTTTGTTTAGCTATTTCAATTAGCTGTTGTATTTCTTCATCTGTCGGTTCATTTACGAATTTATCAGATACCTCTGTTTCATAGTCTAATCTTTTCTTTATCATTATATCACCCTAATCTGACAACTTTCCATAATATCAAGAGCTGCTTCGTGATTTTTAATACTGGTCCCAGCGCATCCTCTATGCCATACTGTTATATCTGCTTCTGGAAATTCAGTTTTAAGGATTAATGCATTAGTAATAACACAAATATCAGTACAAAAACCCATAATATCAATTGTCATTTCATCTGCTTGATCAAGAACACCTTTACTCCAATCTAAATAGCCAAAAGTATTTTTATTGATATAGCTATACTTATATCCTTTAAGGTAAAAAAGAATTTTAGGATCAATTTGCCAACCATCACTATTTTCAATACAGTGAATTACTGGGAGATGTTGTCCTTCATTTGTAGAAAGATAATCTTCATTATGCGTATCTCTAGTTAAATAAATTTCATCATATGATTCAGCATATTCATTAATAAAAGTACAAATATTATTTCGTGCTTTTTCAGCTTCTTCAGAGCCAAGATCCCCTGTAATAAAATCATTCTGCGCATCAATAATAATAAGAATTTTACTCATTTATTTTTTCTCCTTAATTAATTATTAGGGACTCCAGCTTCCATACCCCTAATTTTCCAATTACCATAAGCATAGTCGCGCTTGGCATTTTCTTTAATATTATTAATAAGAGTATTAATTTTATCAGCACTTAAACTCTTATCACTTTTCATAAGCTGACAAGCCGAGTCAATAGGAAGCTTTACCCCATTAAGAACAACATAAATACCATCATTAGCAGTAGTGGCCTGTGCTTCGGCTGTTTTAATTTCTTCTGCCGCTTTAATTTTTTCTTCTGTCTTCTGGAGCATAGTTTTTGTATTATCATTCTCATCTTTACGAGCTCGCCTGGTATTTTCAGCAAGAGTTACCCATTCAAGATTACTAACTCTATTATCACGAGTATTATGATTAAGATGATCAACAGTCAAACCAGCCCAACCAGGAACAGGTTTAAAAGTTGAAAGAACGAGCCGATGAACAGATTCTCCACGAAAAACAAGATAATTATTTCTTGCCCCAACAGAAAGAAATTCACCATTCTTATCTTTAAATCTACCATGCGAAGAAATATAAACGTCCATAGATTCAAGATATTTCCAACGTTCAATTTCAATATGCAGTTTAGGAAGAAAAGAAGGTTTCAATTTAAACATAAGTATCAGCTCCCAATAAAAATTTATTTATCTTTTTCTTTAACTTACATATATATTATATAATATTTTTTTAAAATTTTCAATTAAAAGAAACTGCCGATTACCAATTTTCTTACAATTATCTAGTAAAAAAATGGTAATCGGCAGTTTTTAATTATATATTAATGTCCGCCACTAGTTGCCAAAAGTTTATCCATTATGGCAGCGATTTCTTCTTCTCCAGATTTATCCTGAGCAGGAGTATTCAAATCTAGAGTAATCTCACTACCCTCAACTTTTACTCGTTGAGTCTGATCAACTACTTTTTCATAGTCTCTTAAGATCTGAGCACGACGCTCCTCAATATCTTCCTGGAGATATTTAGAAAGCTGTTCCATAGAAGCGTCACGCTTTCTTTCATAACCGGCAGCGTTACCTCTTTTATATTCATTAATATACCAGTTATGAAATTTTACAGCTTCATGCCAATCCGTCCAAAAGATAGGAATACCTACGGTATTTTCTATTACTTTATCTTTTCCTTTATGAGTAGTAGTTTTATAGTAAGTAGGGATAAGATAATTATAATCTGTATATCCTAAATTAAGATGTGTCGTAAATTTTTCCATATCCCAATTATCAGGATTAGTATTATAAAATGTTAACCAACGATCAAAAGTCATCTGAGGAAGCTCTTTTACAGCTCCTTTGATGTTAGCAACTTTGTCAGTATAAGTAGTTTGTAAAATGCGATTATAAATATCTTCGTTCTCTTTATCTTGCTTTTTTTTCTTATTTTCTTTTTCTTTTATTTCATCAATTTTTACAGATATTGCTGCTCCACCAATAATTAAAGTAGGAATACCAATAAAAATACCTAATAAAATCCAAACCATATTATTCCATTGCCTCCGCTATTAATTTAATTATCATAATTATTATATATAATACACCTATACATATTGTAATCGAACATGTCCCATTCCAATTTAACCATTTTAATGGAAAATAAACAGCAGAACAAATAATTGCCATGCCAATAATGATAGAAATAAACAATAATATAAAATTAACAAGCCATATAATTATATTTTTTATTTTCTTATTTATCATTTTATTTTTTTCTACTTTCAAAAAATCTATTAAACTTCCATTTTATTAACGAATTACCCGGACAATATGCCCATCACTTGCGATTCCACGATATACTTCTTGTTGGGCAACTTTCCCATCATTACCTACGAATTTTTGTGTTTCTGTTACAGTTAAATTTGTAGCTAAATCATTTTCAGTTTGATTAATAATATCTATATTTTCTTTGCGGATTTCGTTAATATCTTCTTGGACTGCATTAAGAATAGTTTTAGTGGCTTTATTTTTATTTTCACCATCTTTTTCTTTTTTTATTTCATTTACTCTTTCAGCAGCCCAATCTCGATATTTTTTACATTCAAACATATTTGTAAAAAAGATAGGTTGATAATCATATGCACAACCATAATATGCTTTTTGTCCTATTTTACGGGCCGGCAAAACCACTTTTCCATCTATGTCTATTATTTGCCATTCTTTTGGATTTAAATTATAAAATTGAAGAAAATTATCAAATGTAAAAGTAGGAAGATTTTTGCCTTCACCATACCAATTATTATAAGCATTTTTATAATAAATATGAATATTATTTTCATTTTTAATATTGAGATATGGGTAAATAAGTTTAACTAAATAAGTGATTAAAAAACCACTAATTCCTACTCCAATAGAAAGAATTATAGTAGACATTATTTACGTTTACCTCCTCTTTTATGTGCACGTTCTGTTGCTTTATCAATCGTTTCACGTTCAATATTTTCACATTCTTTAAGTTTGCCGGATTTAAGAAATTGATTAAAATTAATAGGAGAATAACCAATTACATCACAACAAACATTCATATGTCCGTATTCAAAATGAGAACCAGAATGGTCGTGTCCGTGAATTACATAAGCATAAGGATATTTAATAGGTTCATGACAAAGCATAAGTTTAGGAGAGATAAGAAGTGGACCGGCATATACTTCATCAAAGATGCCTTCATAGTATTCAGGTCCTTTGTCGTGGTTGCCGCAAATAAGAATCTTATAACCTTTAAGTCTCTTGGCAAATTCAATATCGCCAACATCACCAATATGGATCAACGTTCCTGCTTTACCAACTTTTTGGTTAATTATTTTAAGAAGCGTTTCATCATCAGGACGATTAGGATAGGCACATTTTAAGTCATCTTCCCCAAAATGAGTATCAGAAATAACCCACGTACCGCCATCTTTGCCCCAATGAGAAAAGCATTTATAGAGACCTTCGAGTGCCATTACTTAACTCACTCCTCATCGCTAACTCGAATTGAGATTAAACCAATACTATAAATAATTCCTACAATTATAGAAAGAAAAATTGCTAATACCTTCGTATTAAATAACCAAAAAATTAAAAAATAAACAATTCCCATAATTACTCCGGTACTTAACACACTTAAAATTGCATAAAGAAAAAATTTACTAAGATAAACTAAATAATTATTATTTTTCAAATTTTAACTCCTTTCGGAAAACTTCCAAATAAAGTAATTCTATTTCCAAAATGATTGTTATTATTTTTAATCATAGAAACACTTTTCCACTGACTGCGAGCCCGACAAGACATTGTATAAGTAAACATAGTGGGTTCTTCAAAATTAAGAAATAATTTTTTCATTACATCTTCTGGAATAACTCTTTCTCTATTTCTATTATTTTCAAGGCAAATGTCAATAGGAGCATCAATCCAGATTAAATGATGTTCAAAAGTAGGAAACCAATTAAGAAATTCAGTGCGGTCAAAAAATGTAGGAGCATTAGTATCTACTACAACATCACAATCAGTAAGTTCATAATAATGAATTAATTCATAAAATTCAAGCCAAATCTTAAATTTATTCTCTCTATTACTTTCACTTCCATTATGAGCCTTATAACGCTCATCAATAGAGACATATTTATAACCATTTTTTTCAGCAAACTCTTTTGCAAAATAAGTTTTTCCAGAACCGCAATTTCCACACATAAGAAACATTTTAGCCATAGTATCAATTCCTTTCTTTATTTTACATATATATTATATAATATTTTTTAGAGATTTTCAATTGGGCGATTGTATTTAATTTGTTTTTAAGATTTATTAAAATCATTGAGAAAGAGTAAGATACCTTTCAAAACTGTTTAATTTTTATTTAAATATAAAAATATTTTATTGTGGAGATAGGGCTTACTATCTCCATTTTTTTTTATTATAAAATTTATAGAAAGGAGAGCTGAAGATTGGCACTCTTTAAAATTTTTAATAATTTTAATGATTTGACTAAAACAATTGATAATGTGTCAAATCATAAAGCTGGATATTGTTATTTTGATGCTACTACAAATAAGTTCTATGTTGATACAATTGATGATTAGGCTGGAGGTTTACGTCAATTAAACGGAACTTTTTATGGAGAATGTAGTACAGCTGAAGATGACATGTATAAAAATGTTGCTATTAGTGGTTTTGCTCTTGTTAAAGGAGTAGTTGTTTATATTAAATTTATTAATAGAAATACTGTTACTCCAAATGCTTTAAAATTAAATATTTCTGATTCTGGAAATATTGCTGTAATGAAATATGGTTCAGTCCCATTAGATAATTCATTAAAAATCTATGCAGGTTCAGTTGGTCAATTTATATATGATGGTGCAAACTGGATTTTATTGGGATTATAGACCAGCAGTTGTTCTAGCGGAGGTGGCGGTTTATCAGGTTCATTAATATTTGGTGACGGCACTTATGTTTTTGATGGGACTGAAGATGTTACTATTCCTGTTTATAATGGTGCAGGTTCTTGGTCAGGAGGCACTAGCCCTTCTACTGGTGAAGAAGAAAATCCAATTACTGATGATGGTAACTCTGGCTCAGGTAGTGGATCTGGTTCTGGTAGTGGATCTGGTTCTGGTAGTGGATCTGGTTCTGGTGATTCTGGGAGCGGATCTGGTTCTGGTGATTCTGGTAGTGATTCTGGTACACAAGATTTAACTGATGAAAATGATGAAGTTATTACTGATGAAGATGGTAATGTTCTTTAGTATGATGAAGAAACCACTGGGGAAGAAGATTTGACTAATGAACAATTAGCATTTGATACGTAATAAGAAAGGAGCTAATATTTATGGCAGTAGATTTTACTTTGGGTACTTCTGACAATAAATTTTAGGGTACTTTTTTAATTACTAAACAAAAGAATAATACATTAACTTTATATACTAAAAATAAATTTATTGATTAGGATATAAAATTAAAATTTAATGTATAGCCTGCAACTTTATCTGTAAAATATGCTAATGATTCAAATAATAATTCAACAATTTTTTCAAATATTACCACTAGTGATACAGATAATGGTATTTCAATTTCTGTTGGTGGATCTCCAGGTGCTGTTTTATGTGATGGGCCAATAGAAGGATTTATTTCAAAACAAAATAATGATGTTTTAATCCCTGCTCCTTCTGGCAGTAATAATTAGCGTACAGTATATAATATTTCTGGGGTGACTTTATCTCCACCGGCCTCTGGTTCAAGAAGTTTTGATTTTACATTTCCAAATGGGAATATTAATAATTATATTACTGTAAGAGTTTCGATAGATTCTGAGTGTAATATTCGAGTTGATAATGTTGATTAAACTTGTCAAATATAAAATAAAATTATAGAATAAAGGAGAGAGATAGTTTAGATGAGTGATATAACTTTAGGAATGGGTTTAATACCAGATTCTACTGATAAATATAATCTTGGCTCTGAAGAAAAAAAATGGAAAATATATGGTAGAAATTATGGAACTATTTCTCATAATAAAGATTTAGTTACAAAAGAATATGCGGATGGGATTATCCAGGTATCAGAGACTTAGCCTACAATTCCATCAAATTAGTTATGGGTAAATGAAGTTGCTGGAGTTCCAGTTGAAATTCCTACTATGCAAGAGGCTTTGGCTTTGGGAATATCTGAAGCTTCAGTTGGACAAGGAATTAAAATTAATTCAATTGATGGAGATGGGGCTCCAGTTACTTGGGCAGCAACAGATTTTGTTGAAAAAAATTAGGGTGCTGCTAATGTTGGAAAAATACTTGTTGTTAATAATGAAGGTAATTTAGTATTAATGACAAAATCAGAATGGGAAGCATTGTTAGCTTAATAAAAAATTTTTTAGAGAAAAAGGAGTTTTTATTTTATGAAATTATAGATTTTAGTACCTCAATATAAAGAAACTGATGATGTTATAAAAAATTTATTAGATAGTATTGCCATTTAGCAAAGTGTTGATTTTAAAGATGTTGGGGTAATAATTTGTAATGATGGTTCAGATGTATTTTTATCAGAAGATTTATTAAATTCTTATCCATTTGAAGTTAAATATTATAAAGAAGAACATCATGGCGTTAGTGCTACTAGAAATGCTTGTTTAAACCATGCAACAGCAGATTATGTTATGTTTTGTGATGCGGATGATATGTTTTATACTGTTTGTGCATTCTTTATAATTTTTTAGGAAATTAAAAATGGTGGATTTGATAGTCTTGTATCAATGTTTATTGAAGAAAGTCGTAATCCTGAAAACAAAGAAATTGTTTATGTAAATCATGAAATGGATAGTACTTTTGTGCATGGTAAAGTACATAGTAGACATTATTTACTTGATAAAAATATTAAATGGAATAATAATTTAACAATTCATGAAGATAGTTATTTTAATATTTTATGTTAGAATTTAAGTACTAATGTAAAATATTGTCCTATACCATTTTATCTTTGGAAATGGCGTGATGAAAGTGTTTGCCGTCATGATCCTAAATATATTTTAAAAACCTATAAGAATATGCTTGATTCTAATGAATGTTTAGTACATGAATTTTTAAATCGTGGACTTAAAGATAAGGCGATGTTTTATAGTGTTATGATGATTTTTGATGCTTATTATACTATGAATAAACCAGAATGGATTAATCAAGAAAATAAAGAGTATCGTGATAGTACAGAAATTCGTTTTTCAAAATATTATAAAGAATTTAAAGGTTTATGGAATACTATTCCTACTAATGATAAAATGTATATTTCTAATTAGATTAGATAGCGTTCTGTTATGGAAGGCATGGGTATGGAAACTATTACTATTAATGAATGGTTAAATCATATTGAAAAATTAGGAGAGGATTGATATTGAGTATATAGTTATAGATTCCTAGTGGGACAATATCTGGAATTAATCCTGAAATTAAGGATAATAATATTACTATTTTTCCAGATAAAATAAATTTTAATGTTGACTATGGCCCTTCTACTTTTATTAATGCTGGTATTAGTAGTAAAAGTATGAGTTTAATATATGATGTTTTTTATGATTATGTTAATGGCAATCTTAATGATGATAATTTAAATCTTATAGGTTCAACAATAACTTCAGTGCGTGCTGCCGCCTTTGCTTATTTTAGCAATATTACTACTATTAGTTTTCCATAGTGTAGTTATATTGAGAGTAATGCTTTTTATAGTTGTATTAGACTTACTTCAATAAATTTTCCAGTATGTAGTTATATTGGAAGTAGTGCTTTTTATAATTGTCGTAATCTTACTTCTGCAAATTTTCCATAGTGTAGTTATATTAGAAGTTATGCTTTTTAGAATTGTCTTAGTCTTACTACAGTAGATTTTCCATAGTGTAGTTATATCGGGAATAGTGCTTTTTAGAATTGTTCTAGTCTTACTTCTGCAAATTTTCCAATATGTCGTTCTATTGGAAGTTATGCTTTTTTGAATTGTCGTAATCTTACTACAGTAGATTTTCCAGTATGTAGTTATATTGGAAGTAGTGCTTTTTAGGATTGTCGTAATCTTACTTCAATAAATTTTCCAGTATGTAGTTATATTGGAAGTTTGGCTTTTGAGGATTGTCTTAGTCTTACTTCAATAAATTTCCCATAGTGTAGTTATATTGAAAGTTATGCTTTTTAGAATTGTATTAGACTTACAACAGTAGATTTTCCATAGTGTAGTTATATTAGAAATTGGGCTTTTTATAATTGTAATAGTCTTACTTCAATAAGTTTTCCATTGTGCACTGAGATTGGAAATCTTGCTTTTTATGATTGTATTAGACTTACAACAGTAGATTTTCCATTGTGCACTTAGATTGGAAGTGGTGCTTTTGGCTATTGTTCTAGTCTTACTTCTGCAAATTTTCCAAGATGTAGTTATATTGGAAGTAGGGTTTTTGAGTACTGTCGTAATCTTACTACAGTAGATTTTCCATAGTGTAGTTATATTGGAGAGAGTGCTTTTTTGAATTGTTCTAGTCTTACTTCTGCAAATTTTCCAATATGTCGTTCTATTGGAAGTTATGCTTTTTTGAATTGTTCTAGTCTTACTTCTGCAAATTTTCCAATATGTCGTTCTATTGAAAGTTATGCTTTTTTGAATTGTAATAGTCTTACTTCTGCAAATTTTCCAAGATGTAGTTATATTGGAAATAGGGTTTTTTAGGATTGTTCTAATCTTACTTCAATAAGTTTTCCATAGTGTAGTTATATTGAAAGTTATGCTTTTTAGAGTTGTATTAGACTTACTTCAATAAATTTTCCAGTATGTAGTTATATTGGAAGTAGTGCTTTTTATAATTGTCGTAATCTTACTACAGTAGATTTTCCATAGTGTAGTTATATTGAAAGTTGGGCTTTTTAGAATTGTTCTAGTCTTACTACAGTAAGTTTTCCAATATGTCGTTCTATTGGACAGGGTGCTTTTTATGATTGTTCTAATCTTACTACTATTTATTTAAACTAGACATCACTAATATGTTCATTATATAATAGTTATGTATTTTCTGGTTGTAATAAACTTCAATCAATTTATGTTCCACAAAGTTTAATAAGTATGTATAAGAATAATTATCAATGGCGTTATTTTTCTAATAAAATAATAGGGATATAAATAAAATAAAATAATAGGGATATAAATAAATAAAATAATAATTTAAAAATTATTTTATTTATTTATATCCCTATTATTTTATTTTATTTATATCCCTATTATTTTATTAGAAAAATAACGCCATCTGCTATGGTTTCTATATGCTTCGACTAAACTTTGTGGAACATAAATTGATTGAAGTTTATTACAACTAGAAAATACATAACTATTATATAATGAACATACTTGTGATGTCTAGTTTAAATAAATAGTAGTAAGACGAGAACACGACATAAAAGCACGACTTCCAATATAACTACACTATGGGAAATTTATTGAAGTAAGATTAGAGCAACTCTAAAAAGCATAACTTCCAATATAACTACACTATGGGAAATTTATTGAAGTAAGACTATAACAACTCTAAAAAGCACTCTCTCCAATATAACTACACTATGGAAAATCTACTGAAATAAGACTATAACAACTCTAAAAAGCATAACTTCCAATATAACTACATACTGGAAAATTTATTGAAGTAAGATTAGAGCAACGATAAAAAGCACTATTCTCGATATAACTACATAATGAAAAATTTATTGAAGTAAGATTACGACAATTATAAAAAGCACTCTCTCCAATATAACTACACTATGGAAAATTTATTGAAGTAAGATTAGAGCAACTCTAAAAAGCATAACTTCCAATATAACTACATATTGGAAAACTTATTGAAGTAAGATTAGAACAATAATAAAAAGCACTCTCTCCAATATAATTACACTATGGAAAATTTATTGAAGTAAGTCTAATACAACTATAAAAAGTATAACTTCCAATATAATTACACTATGGAAAACTTATTGAAGTAAGACTAGGACAATAGCAAAAAGCATTACTTTCAATATAACTACACTATGGAAAATCTACTGTAGTAAGATTACGACAATCATAAAAAGCACGATTTCCAATATAACTACACTATGGAAAACTTATTGAAGTAAGACTATCACAATCATAAAAAGCCAAACTTTCAATATGACTACACTATGGGAAATTTATTGAAGTAAGATTATCACAATCCTCAAAAGCCAAACTTCCAATATAACTACACTATGGAAAATCTACTGTAGTAAGATTACGACAATTCTAAAAAGCACTACTTCCAATATAACTACACTATGGGAAATTTATTGAAGTAAGACTAAGACAATTCTAAAAAGCATAACTTCCAATATAATTACATAATGGAAAATTTGCAGAAGTAAGACTAGAACAATTCTAAAAAGTACTATTTCCAATACAAGTACACTATGGAAAATTTGCAATTCTTGAATTAAATTTATTATATAATCCTATTCCTATTTTATTATACTACTATATTATACTATAATCAAATTCAGAATTACCTTCTAAAAAACTAATTAATTTATTTATTTTAACGCTATCTACTTTTATTGAAGTATTACCAATATCTAAATCTATATTTATATTGCCTGATACATATGTAGAATAAGGATATTTTACATATATTTCCGCTGTATCTTCATCTATAATTCTTAAAGTAGGAATAACTGGGGCGCGCAATGGCGCAACATCTGAAGGGATTATTATTTGATAACTCAATATATTCACATCCTTCATTTTTATTTTTTTTGTTGAAATTAAAAATAGAATTATTATATTATTTAATTAATATAATAATTCTATTTTTTTTATTTTTTTTATACACCTATAATTTTAGTTGATAATGATTTCCAACGAGCATCGGTTTGATAAGCTTCGACTAAACTTTGTGGGACATAAATTGATTGAAGTTTATTACAACTAGAAAATACATCACTATTATATAATGAACATATTTGTGATGTCTAGTTTAAATAAATAGTAGTAAGACTAGAACAATTCTAAAAAGCACTACTTCCAATATAACTACACTATGGAAAATCTACTGTAGTAAGATTACGACAATTCTAAAAAGCATGACTTCCAATATAACTACACTATGGAAAACTTATTGAAGTAAGACTAGGACAATAATTAAAAGCACCCTCTCCAATATAACTACATACTGGAAAATTTATTGAAGTAAGACTAGGACAATGGCCAAAAGCATAATCTCCAATATAATTACACTATGGAAAATCTACTGTAGTAAGATTTATACACCAATAAAAAGCATAACTTTCAATATAACTACATACTGGAAAATTTATTGAAGTAAGTCTAATACAACTATAAAAAGCATAACTTTCAATATAACTACAATATGGAAAATTTGCAGAAGTAAGATTAGAACAACGGCAAAAAGCATAACTTCCAATATAAGGACACAATGGAAAATCTACTGTTGTAAGTCTAATACAACTCTAAAAAGCATAATTTCCAATATAACTACATATTGGAAAACTTATTGAAGTAAGATTAGAGCAACCAGCAAAAGCACCATTTCCAATATAACTACATATTGGAAAATTTACTGTAGTAAGACTAAGACAATCAAAAAAAGCATGACTTCCAATATAACTACACTATGGAAAACTTATTGAAGTAAGACTATTACATTTACAAAAAGCATAACTTCCAATATAACTACACTATGGAAAACTTATTGAAGTAAGACTATTACATTTATAAAAAGCATAACTTCCAATATAACTACACTATGGAAAATTTACTGTAGTAAGATTATAACAACCAGCAAAAGCACTATTTCCAATATAACTACACTATGGCAAATCAATTATAGATAAATCTAACCAACTTAAAAAACACATGTCTCTAATTGATGAAATATTTTCATTATTATAAGTAGAAATAGATGGTAATAATCTAAATTGACGGTAATTACTAGGTATAAAATTCCCGATAATATTAAAAAGAGAAATATTTTTCTTAATATTTTCTGGAATTAAATTTGATTGATTTAATGAAATATTATTTTGAATTAAAATATTACTATTAATATAATAAGACGCAATAGATAAATTTATATTATTATTATTTAATAAGGGAAAGGATACTGTATGAGTAGAAATGTTATTTGATAAATAATTTATATAATTTATATTAATTATATCATTATTTATTGTATAAGAATAATAAGAAGAAGGAATTGAAGATAATTGTTTTAATACAGCAATAGCTGGTAAACTATTATAACTTTGAGATTGCTTAACAAATAAATTATTGAATATTAAATTCATATGATATATCTCCTTTATATTCCTATAATTTTATTAGAAAAATATTGCCAAGTATTATCCTATTTATAATTATCTATTAAACTTAATGGGACATATATTGATATAAGATTACTACAATTATTAAATACTTGTGAATTTAGTAGTTTACAAACAGAAGATGTTTGATTCAAATAAACAGTTGTTAAATTTATACAATTATTAAAGGCTCCCGCTTGAATATAATGACACTATGGAATACTAACTGTTATAAGATTAGAACAATTTGCAAAAGCATTAACTTCAATAATATTGCACATTGGAAAATTAATTGTAGTAAGATTTTTACAATTATAGAAGCCCCCATTTCCAATATAATTACACTATGGATAATTTATTGATGTAATAGTAGCATTACTATAAAAAGTATAAGCCCCAACTCGTGTAATATCACTATCATTTAATATTGAAGAAGATAAAGTATAATATGTAGTATACTACATTCCATCCTTAGCTACTATATCAGCTTTTGAATAACCTAAAGTTTCAAAAATAGTACTATTTAATTTATCCTATTCTATAAATCTTTTTTCATAATCACTACTATCTTCTACTTCGGCCCCTGTTACTCCTAATATTGTTACTCCTGGAGCAATATTTTCAGGTTTTAAATTAGGTTCTGATGGGATTGTAACAGAATATGGAAAATATGTATAAGCAGGAATATTTTCTGTCGAAGGAGATGGATAGATAATACTAGGTCCTGAATAAATATTATAAGGAATTGATACTTGAATACTCTAGCTATAGTATCCATTTCCAGAAAATGCGATTGTCACATTTTCATTATTTATGCCAGCTACATATGCTGTTAATGGTTTAGTTGCGACAGAAGGAAATCCTGGCAAACAATTTATATAACTACCACTTGAATTTTTGTAATAAAAAGAATTAATTGTAATTGGCATATTTTTTATTCACCTCTTGAATAAAAATTTTCTTTTCTAATACATATACATTTTTTAATTTTATCTTTATTTACTAATGGCCAAATAAATAAAAAGGATAAAGAGTAAAAAACTCTTTATCCTTTATTATATTAATTATTAAGTATTAGAGGCGTTTGAAGCAGTATAAGTAGTGCTATTATCCTCATAACTAAAGAGATTAACAAGTTTAGCTCCACTATAATCTGTTCCATCTATAGTAATACCATCTACTGCAGTATCCATTAATATAGCTTGATGATTATATTTATCAACACAGAAAAGTTTTTGTGTTATTGTATCAAAAAATACGATTGGGTATTCTGTTTGCCACCATTCACCTGTTGTATCCATTGTTTCTAAATAACCTGCACTATGGAATAAATTATTATCCACATTATCATTACTACTTCCACAGCTAGATGATAATACATAATTTGAAATTGTATTAGTAGTAATATAACTATAATTTTCAATTAATTCATTATTTAATTCAGCAATAGTCATTTGTTTAGTAATATATCAAGTACCACTTGGTTCATTAACTAAAAGACAAGCGCTAGGTGTTAAACTAGAATGAGTAGTTACGGGTAATTCACTAATTTTTTTACCATAATTATTTCACATTCCTTTTAAAGTATATGTTAAAATAAAAATATTTTTTTATTCTTAAATAAAGAAGTTATTATTAAATTTCTCACGATCCACCTCCACTATCATTACTATAATTAGTATAATATTTATTAATAGAATTGGTATTTAAATCAATTTCATTAACCACATAAGCAGAATTATATCCACTATCAACAATACTACTTCTTTTAAATAATACTAATGCTTTTGTAAGATTCTTATATATTAAAAGTTTATTACCAGTTGCAAAAGTTAAATCATAAATAGTTAAGTGTAAATTCTTTTCTGATAAATTATTAATTAACGTATTAAGAGTTTCTGGATCATCATTTAAATGACAATTTTGGAATGTTCTAATTACACTATCACCATTGGAAAAACTTGATGACTCTGTTTTATCAATAACCCATAATGTATTTGGTATGTTATTTAATGTTACATTATCTGTAAAATATCCAGGAGAACTCCAATTGCCATGTTCGCTTATAATTTCTGGGAGTGGAACATTACTAGGTTCTGCAGCATCAACAGGATAAACATTTACGATATACTACTAACTATTTGTGTCATGAGTAAATTTAACAAGATTTAAATCTCCATATTTATTATTTTCTTTTTCCATAACTAAAAAACTATTAGTTAACATTTCAGCAAGGGCCTATACCCCAGAAAAATCTAAAAAAGTCATAATTATTAATTCCTTTCTTTATTTTTTTTATTTAAGTTCAAATAGTATTTATCTCAATTTCTTTAAAGCCATAAAATGCTTCATGAATATCTTCTTTTGTTAATGGTTGTAAATTACTATTTTCATTAGCAATAGTAGCTTCTACATAATCCTTAACAGTAGAATATTCATTATTATTACTATTTACTCCTAAAGTTAATTTTTGCTGTAAAGCAGCAATAGTAGAATTTATTTGTGCTACATCATTAGGATGAGCTTGAATCCAAGCCGCAATTTCTTGAAGTGTATCAAGTGCTGCACTAGCATTGGCTGGGATTAACTAAGTAACTAATTCTTCATTAGCAATAGTACGTACTGACTTGTTAGTATCATTACCAATAAGTGTATTAATTTTACTCTCATTGGTTAAATTAGAATTATCATTATTAGAAGTAAGATAATGATAATTTTCAATTAATTCATTGTTTAATTCTGCTATAGTCATCTATTTAGTAATAAATCCATTATTAGTAGGTTCATTAACTAAAAGACAAGCACTAGGTGTTAAATTAGTATGTGTTGTTATCGGTAATTCACTAACTCTTTTCGCCATATAATGTCACTTCCTCCAATGGTATACTAAAATTTTATGATTACATATAATTTTATTTTTTTTTAATTAATAATTATATATAATTGTCCATTTTAATATATTTAATTATAATTTAAAAAAGTTTTATATTAGTTTTTTAAAATCTTCTTTTTTATTATTCAGTAATAGTAATTGTTGAAATTTTATTAACTTTTACCTATGTTTCAATAGCTTTTGTAATATAAGTATTTAAATCACCAACCGCATGTTCTAAATAATTCTTTGCTTCTAAACTAAGAATAGCCATAACTGAATCATATGTACGTTTAAAGGCTTCTTTTTGAGCATTTACATCAAAAGCATTTTGATCTTTAAGAGCATCTACATAAGTTTGGTTTGTAGCAATTACACATTTAACAATTGTGTCATCTAATAAAGCGATATATTTTTTATATAATTCATTATCAGTTTCTCTCTACATTTTATCAGATTGTTTATTAATTAATTTAATAATATATCCAGTAAGAACTGTTAATAATGGAATTATACATAATTGCCAAATTTGTTGTAATAAAGCTTGTGTTTCTGGTTTCATTATTTCTATCTCCTTTTTTACTTTTTTATATCTCTATTTATTTTAGAAAAAAAAGGAAAGTATATTATTTATTCTTGCCCTCAATGCCGCATTTACTTAAAAAATTTTTAATAATTTTTTTTGGCAAAAGTTTTAAAATTATTTACCATAAATTTTACATAAAATTGGTAAGAGCGATACCAAAAAAATTTATAAAAAGAAGGGATGATATGTATAATTATTACCAGCAATAGCCTAGCTCTATAATGCCGCAATAGCGTATAGTTAGTCCACCAATTCCATAGTTCGGTGGATTAAAAGGGCATCCTGTTTCTTCATTAGAAGAAGTAAAAGCTACCTCTATTGATTTTGATGGTTCAATTTTTTATTTTCCAGATATTGCAAATAAAAAAATTTATACAAAGACCGTAGGGCTTGATGGGATAGCCCAATTAAATATGTATGAATTGAAACCTCTGCCAACAGAACCAGTATCTGGAGAATTTGTCACTCGTCAAGAATTTGAATAGGCAATGGGCAAAGTTGCAGAGTTATTAAATTAGAATAAGGTTACTGTCCCACAAACCTCTCCGGCACAAGAAAATCCCCAAGGTTTTAAGGAGGTTTTTTAATTGAATAGTAACCCAATACAAATGATGATGTAGATGGTGAGGAATAAACAGAACCCTCAACAAATGATGATGGAGTATTTATAGCAACAAGCATAGTCTTCCCCTATGGGATAGAACCTCCTTAGTCTAGCTCAGCAAGGTAATACCGCAGATATAGAAAAAATCGCTCGTAATATCTGTGCTTAGCGTGGGATAGACTTTGATAAAGAATTTACTGCTTTTAAACAAAGTTTAGGGCTGTAAATAATATATTATTAAAGGAGGTTAAACGCATATGTTTAACAATGAAAATGGATACTCTTTAGCGGACATTGCTGCTGCTACCGGTAATGGTGGATACGGCAATGATGGTTTTTTCGGCGGGGCCGGAGGTTGGTGGATAATCCTCCTCTTCTTATTCGCTTTTGGCGGATGGGGAAATGGCTGGGGCAATAATGGTGGCGGAAATGCTGCTATGCCTTACATCTATAATATGGATAGTAATAGTGATAAGTTCTATGACCTTAACACTGGTATCCTTAATGGTTTTGCTACTACTACTGCTGCTGTAACTAACGGTACTAGTGCAATTCAAAGTGATATTAGCAATTTAGGTTTATAGGCTTGTCAGAACACTAATACTATTACTAATGCAATTAATGGCGTAACTGTTGGTGGATTACAAAACACTTTTGCTCTTACACAACAGTTATCAGGTATGTAGGCAGCACAGCAACTTGCTAATTGCCAAACCGACCAAATGATTTCTGGTGCATTAGCACAACTCAACTATAATATCGCAACTGAAAACTGCGCTGACCGTCAGGCAGTTATGGATGGTGTCCGTGATATTATGGAAAATAATAATGCTAATACCCGTTCTATTCTTGATTTCTTAGTACAAGATAGAATTACAGCATTACAAAATGAGAATAATGCACTTAAAACACAGGCTTCACAAGCCGAACAAAATGCTTATCTTATTTCTCAACTTCGTCCAGTAGCAAATCCTGCTTACTTAACAGCTAATCCATATACTGGTCAAGTATTCCCAGTAAGTAATGGCTGGCCAACATATGGTTATGGCTGTGGCTGCGGATGTGGCGGAAATAACTTAGTAGGCTAATTAAAGGAAGGAGATGTAGTATGGAAATAACAGCTAATGCTTTATAGACTGTTGCTCCCAATGGAGTAGTTGTTTTTACTAGCACTGCCGTAAGTGGAAATCCATCAATATTACATCGAGAAGGTAGCGGATTAGTGAGTCTTCGCGGACTCACTAATCAATGCCGTGCGAGATTTTATGTGAATTTCAATGGTAATGTTGCGATTCCCGCAGATGGTACTGCGACAGACCCGATTTCTTTTGCTATTGCTGTAAATGGAGAGCCAATTAGTACTTCCACTATGATTTCTACTCCTGGCGCAGTAGAAGAATTTAATAGTGTAAGTAGTTCATTATTTATTGATGTTGCTCAAGGATGTTGCGCCCAAATTAGTGTAGAGAACTCTGGTGTTGCCGCAGCAGATGTTCAAAATGCAAATCTTATTGTAGTAAGGGTGGCTTAATATGGAACAACTTAGAAATATTGAACAATGTTTAATTGGCTCTGTTCAAGGCCAAATGGGTGATTTAAAAAAGGTTAATGCAAAAGAAATGGGAGAAGTAATAGACATGATTAAAGACTTAGAAGAAGCCATGTACTATTGCTCAATTATTGAAGCTATGGATAAAACAAAAGAAAAAGAAGAACATTCTTAGGCTCCTATGAATATTTCTTATTATATGGAAAGTGGAAATCCTAATAATGGAGGTGGAACGCATTATTATGATGGTTAGTCTAGAAATGCTGATGGGCAATTTACTAATTCTGGGAATATGCGTAATTATGTTCCTTATATGGAATATGCCCCATATATAATGAGAGATAAGGCTTGGCGTGAAGATCATTTAAATTATAATGATGGTGAAATAACTAATAATGGCCGTAGTTATTATTCTCGTCGCATGTATATGGAAGGAAAAAATTCTGGAGCCGATGATCAAAAATCAATGAAAGATTTGGATCATTATGTTAAAGATTTAGGGGAAGATTTAACTGAAATGATCGTAAAAGCAACTCCAGAAGAAAAACAAATATTATCAACTAAGCTTGCGCAATTATCCGCAAAAATAGTGAAATGATTATATTTGTCATTAATGGAATGAGTTGGCGAGTGCGTATTGTGCCGCCAACTTATCCTATGCTATTAACAAATAGAAATACTTTTACTCTTGGCTGTTGTGATAATTTTACTAAAACTATTTATATCGCAGATGGGCTAGATGAGGTCAAGTTCAGAAAAGTATTAGCTCATGAAGTGACCCATGCGGCTATGTTTAGTTATAATGTTATTTTAACATTAGACCAAGAAGAATTATTAGCAGATATATTTTCAACTTATGGAGATGAAATTGTAGCTGTTACTAATAGAGTATTTAAAAAAATAAAAAAAAGAGGAAAATAAATAATTTATTTTCCTCTTTTTTTTATTTAATAGTCATCATCGTTAGAGCCTTTTTCAACTAAATGTTTCTAATGTTTAGCTTTTACCATCTCATACAAGGCATCGCCTTCATGATTTCCGCCTAAATTATTATAAGCTGTATGCTATACTGTAATAATATTAAATTCAGCATTAGTAATAATATGATCTTCTTTTAACAATTTACGGCATTCATTCCTAAAATATGCTCCTTCAATAATAAGAACGTCCCCTCGCATATTATCAATTGTTTTAATAGTCTATTTATCAGCTTCTCGTGATTCTTCGATAAATTCACTAATTTTATTATTAAGACGATTATAACATACATCCATCTATTCTTGTGTCTTATCATACTAATCATCCATTTTTTCCTAAATGGTTGTGATAATTGCTGTTTCATGATTTTCTTTTTCTGTTTTTGACATAGTAATGTATTTTTTAGCGAGCCAAGCGACAGCCCCACATACTAAGCCAAAAGCAACTTCAAGCCAATATTTAATTATAAAATCTAACATATATGGTTCTCTCTTCCTTTCTTAGCTTTCTTTCATAATAAAAGAAAAAACTAATAAGAATATTACAAAAGGCTGCCCTCAACCCCAATTGAAGTCAGCCTTTTTCTTTTTATTTTGTAATACTACACATGAACCAATACAAATAGCATCAGATTCATCCTAAGATACTTTTTTATTATAATGTTCTAACACATAAGCCTAAGCATTTTTTTTCTATTCTGCTCTTTGCTTACCTTTTATATTTAATTGTGATTTCCAAGTATTAGAACTCACTACATGATATGAATGACCTTGTTCTACTAAATATTCTTGTGTAACCCCAAATATTTCTGCTAAAACTTTAAAAGTCTAAACATTATTTATTTGATTCTACATTTGAATATCTTCAAAAGCAACTTCTTCTATATCATTATCACAAATCAATTTTTCTACATGCTTTTTATAATCGACAAGTCGTTCTCCAATATCATCAGATTTCAAAGTAAAAGTTCCACTATTAACTAATTCTTCATCATCAAAGATTGCCCAACCCGTAGTTCGTGAAGCCTAGTCTAATGCGAGTAATCTCATAAAACTCCAATATCCTATTTAAGTATATGAAAAACTAGTCCCATTGCCAAAGAGATTAGGAGCAAATTCTTCTTTTGTAAAAATTTTATCAGTGCTCCCAAAGCCACCCATTCTTTCGCCGCCATGGCTATCATTATCTACAGTAAAATATTGACGAATAACTCCTTGGGCAAATTTTTCACCTTTTTTAATAGTAAATGGGAAAGGAGCAAGATTAATTAATTGAACAAAAATATGTCCTTCATTATCTGGATTATCAACATAATCAGCATCAATAAGTCCAGGAGCATTTGCCACGATTAACCAATTTTTTCTAGGTAGAGACGAACGAGCTTGGATATCAAAGGTTTTATCTTTATCTAAATAGATTTTTACTCCAGTAGGAACTAATGTTGGACGACAATCGAAGGAACAATTTTTAAGAATTTGTGGAAGAATGTTCTATTCCCAATCAATTCCTATAGTATTCTTATTTCTAAGAGAGTAATTATAAGCTATTTTAAGTTCATCAATGATTTCTTGATAACTAAGAATTACAGTATCTTCTGCGGCATATAAATCATAACCCCCAGCTTTTTCAGTTCCACGAGTTGGAAGAATAGCATCAGGATAAGCCTATACTCTTTCAAACCTCATGATATTCCTCCTGGAACTCAACTTCTGGTTCTTTTTCATTTGTAAATACAATTTTAGCTTTTACAACTTGATATTGGTCAATAACTTCACCTTTAACTTTAATATCTTTTGTAGTATAACTAAAAGCAGTAAGTTCAAAATTTGTATCATGTTTAAGTAAGTCATGAAGTTGTTCAACTTCTGCGACAGTATGAACTCTATAAGTGTTTGTTGCATTAAGTAAATATTTTGTCATTATTTTATTACCTCTATATTCATATTATTTAATCCATAATTTGTTAGTCCATAATTAATAACATCTTCGGCGCATTGGTTTGTGATTCCTTTAACACTGCCATGAAGAATAATTTTATCACATTTTTTTTCTTTATAAGCATTTGTTAAATAAATAGGTAAATCTTCTAAATTAATTTTATCTGTAACCACAGGTTCGATTCCATCATTCATTAAATAAATATTTTGATTGACTACCCATGGTTCAATATAACAATACATTATACGCATCTTTCAAATCCTCCATCATAATTAAACAAAAAGAACATATGAGCTTCATCATCTTCTGGAGTTAAAACCCAACATCCAATTGCTCCATCCTCTTTGCTAATATCTTTAATAGTTCCCATACCCTTTAAACACTCAATTACAATATCTTCAATTTTATCATAACCTTCTTTTTCTAAATATAAAACTGTATAATATCGTAATTCATGACAAAGTAGCATAAATACTTGCCCTTGTTTATGAGTAAAATCTCTAATAATTTTTTTTGCTTTATATAAATTAGTATAATCAGGTAATTGTTTAACTACCATTTGATTTAACTAATATTCAGTTAATCCAATATCAAATTTTTTATCTGTTGTATCTATTGGTTGCCATCCATCTTTATATTGATACATCTAATTTCCAACAATAGCAACATCATCTATTGTTGGATTATCTATAATTTTTAAATCATCTATACTAGCAAAAGTTCCTCTAATTGACATTTAGGATCTCCTTTCTATTTCTTTTTTATATTATAATATATTTTTTTAGAAAAGTCAATATATTTGACTAAAAAATTCTAAACCAATTTTTATTTTGGGGTGCGGTATTGCCTATTGCTTCCGGCCGGGGCAAACCACGCGATCATAAATAAAAAAAATACCTGCTATTTTTAGTAGCAGGTATTTTTATTTTTAACCGATAACGGTATAACGCTCAGCATCAAGCACTTCATACATAAGGTCGAACGCAGTCTTCCCAGTAAGAATCTGCTTGAAAATTACAGGAGAGCAACCAGAAACGTAAGACACGCCATCCTTCATTTCCATTGGCATATTAGGATTAGCAGTAGCATTTACATTCCAGAATACAAGATTAGGCATCTTATATCCAGCCTGGTTCCACTTTCCTTCAATTCTTTCCATAAGAGTTCTAACACCATAACTACGATCACCGTAATAAGCACCGCGAGCCTGGTCGAACTGCATATCAGAAATAACAATCAAAGACTTAGGAAGATCTTCCTGCTTACAACGATTACGAATCGCAGTATCAAGAAGCAAATCGAAAGTAGCTTCAATGTTCGTATTCTGGCAAAGATTAGTACGATAGATACGGTATACCTTATCAACAAAATCAATACCTTCAGTACGAATCAACTGAGGACGAGAAGAGAAGGAAACGTAATTCCCAGCGAAAGGACCGCGGGCTCTTTCAGCACAATAAAGGCCAAGAGAAATTGCTACATCAATAGGATAAGGACGATTGCTGCCCCAAGTCATAGAACCAGAAGTATCAATGACGCAAAGAGCATCCAAAGTAGCCCCATTGAAATAATCTTCAAGATTATCCCAATACTTATTAATCATAGCACGGTCAACTGCTCCGCGGCAAGCGCGAGCCTGCTCAACAACTTCGTAAGGATAGAGAGCCTTTGCATTAACAGTAGTATTTTCGTCCTTAGCGAACTTTTCATACTTCTGAGCAATCATGTCTCTACGAGCAAAAGCATTCTTATACTTCATACCAGCCTTAGAAGGAATCTTATCGAACTCGATTTCATCCCAACGACCAGCGCTCATTAAACGTTCAAGAACGTTCAAACGATCACGAAGCACAGAAAGAGTCTTACGATACTGACGATGATTAAAACCAAGAGCAGTACGAACCTCATGAGCCAAAGTTCTAGTTACAGCACTAGAAGTGTTCTCACTAGGCATCCACTTAGCCAGCAAACTAATACCGGTCTTATCGCTGTGATTGCAACTATCCATATCCAGCATAAGCTGAGAACGAACAATCTGCATTGCATCATTCCAAAGAGAAGTGCCCTGACAGATATAAAGCAAATCATCCCAGCGACCATACTCGCTCATATACTGAAGATTACGCTTAGCCGCAGCCTTGTCATAACTAATCAGCCACTTGTAGCATACACGGAAGAAACGACGCTCTCCCTGACCGCCACGAATATCTCTCATATAGAAGAGACACTTAAGAGCATACTTAGAATTCTCGATATAGGCATTCTTAAAAAGAAGAATGCAATCATTATCAGTGCGTCTACGGTAAGCGCCAGCCTGAGCGAACATATCGAGCAAATCATTACCAGTGGTCTTATGACTAAGAGCACCATTAGTAGTATAGCCATAATTAGTGGCATTCTGCAAACCATTCATAAAAGAATTAGACATATTTTATTTCTCCTTTTTCACATTGTTTCCTCTTGGACAAGAGGAAAATTTATTTTTTATTTATTTCTTAACTTTATATATATATTATATCAAATTTTTTAAAAAAAATCAAATAATATTATTTTCTAACTAAACAATACCATTCTTTTTTTATCATATTATAATAATATTTTACTTTATCTCTATATTCCCAATTCTTAAAATCTTTTATAGGGAAAAATTCTGTTCTCGCACCTTGTCCCCACATAGTAGAAAGTTCATACCAAACTCCATTGGCACAAAGCAAATTAACTACTGTTGGGAAATAAGCATCTTTATCTTCATAAGTATATTCACTTTTATAATCAGGATTCCTCCAAGTTATATCAGCTTCATATTCACTAATTAAAAGAAATTTATTAATTTCATCTTCTGTTAAGATTTTGCTATATTGAATATCATCATCATAAATAGATTCATACCCTGATTTTGAAAAATCCCAAGATAAAAGCCAATCTCGATAACTATCATCAGTATGAATTTTTTGCACTTCTTTAAAATATTCAACTGCTTTTTCTATGTCGTCTTTTGTAGGTTCTCTTAACTTCATTTTATTCATCCTTAATTTTTTATAATGGTGCGGGTGGCGGGATTTGAACCCACGGTCCCCTGATTAAAAGTCAGGTGCTTGAACCAACTCAGCTACACCCGCATAAAAGTGTGGTCTTTATATTTTAAAGACCACAGAAAACAGAAAGGAAAGGAGTAAAACTATTAGAACCGGACTAGAAATAAAAGGCTCTAATTTGGCAACAAATTGTGCCATTTAGAAACATATTGGTGCGGGCGGCGAGATTTGAACTCGCACGGTCTTTCGACCAAGGGATTTTCCTACTACTCTATGTCACCATAGCCATTAAATAATAATCTTGAATAAAGTCTTTGCAGATTCCCACTACTATCATATGGGTCTCTATTCAATTTACTGATAGAGGATTATTATTTAATGTTGTAGTCTGGACTATGTTTTCACCATGCATTTCTGTTTAGGTGGTTAGTATATAGTCTCTACACATTTATAAATAATGATCTTGAATAAAGGCTGTTTATTTATCCACTACTATCATATGGACCTCTACTCAATTTATTGATAGTAAATCATTATTTAATTTAGCTCGGCGTTGTCTCAGTAAGACTTTCACCGAATTAGCCAACATTCATCTAAGGAGTTTCCTACCTTAATGCTCTTTGTATCTTTATACTCTAAAGTCCCTGGTGTCTACCTATTCCACCACGCCCGCATATTAACTAGACAGATTAAAAGAGTTATCACGGATTTGAACCGTATATTTTGATTAACAAGTCAAATGCATTACCATTATGCTAAAATTCTTTTTAAAAAGAAGTTGCTGTATCTGTCTATATTTTATTTTATCAAAAACCTCTTAAATATTCTTCTTTAGAACAATAATTCCAACTACAATAACTTAAAGCATTTTCATAATATGCTTCACGATCGTCTTCATCTTCGAAATCATCATACCAACCAGTTTCTAAATATTCATAAGATTCAGCACATTGATATGCTAATTCAGTAGAATAATTATCAATTTCATTTTCAGGGCAATCGTCATCAAACATTACATATTCATCATAATCAGTTCCACAATAACCATTGCTACCAGAAAAATGTACATATTTCATATATATCCTTTCAAGACACTTGAAAACAAATCAAATTTTCTATTAAATCAAATTTTCTATTAAAAGTGTCGATTTATAAATAACTTGCTGAACGTGTCTTTTTTTATTTTCTATAAATATTATATAATATTTTTTTAAAATTTTCAATTAAAAAATTCTTTTTCATCATCATCCATTGCCATTTGTCTTCGTTTATCCATTATTCCATAATTAATAGATGGAGCATAATTCTTTTTATTTCTATGCCGCCCCTTATTACGAGTGCGTGGAGAACACCAAGGACAACTACAATGAATTTTATTTTTACTGTACTGGTGAAGATTATCATACATTCCAAATTTAGGCTTACTATTTGGAGAATAATAACTAGGTTTAATAGGATTATTATAAATTGAATAATCCCACCACATTCGATCATTTAAATCAATATCTCTTTTTCTTTTGGCTTTTATATAATTTTTATATCTTCTCCAAGCTCTTTTTCTATACATAAAAATCATTCCTTAAAATTTTTAAAAACAAATATAACGAATAATCCAATAGGAAGTATAAAAGTTAATCCAAAAATTAAAATCCAATCTAATATTTCTAACATCTGAATATCATTCCTTAAAGCTTCCAAAAATATATATTATAATAAACAATACCACAGGAAAAGCAAAAATTAATTCAAAAATTAAATTCTAATTTAACATTTTTTATCACCATAGGAAGGGAGATGACAGTAGGTTCGTCAGCCACATATCCGTTTATACACTTATTTGTTATCGTGTTGGCAGCGGATCAGGGTACCGCCCCCTGTTCTTCGGTTTTTGGTGGAGCTAGTTGGTACTGCCCCAACTTCTCAAGGCCCTTGCTTTCCAAGTATGTTTTTTACACCATAGCCCCAGAGACCGACGTGTTAACTTTTGCACCAATCCGCAATATTTACATATATATTATATCAAATTTTTTAATAAAAGTCAAGCCAATGGCACTCCCTGTTCGGAATCGAACCAACGCCTGGTGGGTTAGAGCCACCCGTGCTACCATTACACCAAGGGAGGATACTTTCTGCGGATTGAAAAATTTTATCAATCCGCATTTTTTTCACTTAGCCCTTAGAGACTCAATAATCTTATCAGTTTCAATTCCGGCATCATTATATGCAATAACTGCATCATTTAGATAAGCCTTCATATTTTCAAGGTGCTTCTGGGCCTTCTCAAGATCAGCCTGTGCCTGTCGTACTTTCATATTAGCACGAGCAACTCGCTTGGCAGAAATCTTTTCATTACAACGTGCTGCCGCGAGTAGCTTACCAGTTTCAAGACTAAAATCATCATTTTCATGGCAAATTGAAATACCACGAACAGGTCTACCAGCATAAGTACTAACAGCAATAGTCTTATTACCAGCTTCATAAAAACGGTACTTACTCAGGGGATAATTCATTTCATTCAATTCCTTTTCTAAAAAATTATTTTTTATTTAATTTACATATATATTATAACATTTTTTTTATAAAAAATCAATTTAAAAATTATCAAATTTTTTATAAATCCATAATACGCTCTATAAAACTTATATTCTTTTTTGGAGTAGTTAAACCTGGATAATATTTATCTAAAACCCAATTACGAATTTCAAAAAATCTAGGCTAATATTCATGAGTTATTCCATTTTCATCAGTTTCAGTATGAGGTTTACAAAACTCTTTAAATTCTTCAATATCATCTCTAGTCTATTCTTGCATAAATTCAAGAATATCATCACCAGTTAATTTAGAATAATCTTTATAAGACTTTAAATTATTAAAATCAATCATTTTTTTAAATTTCCTTTTTTTTATTTAATTTACATATATATTATATGATATTTTTTTATAAAATTCAAATAAAAGTTTTTTTATTAAAACAAAAATGATTTTCTATATTATAATTATTTTCATAACTTTCCAAGCTCCGGTTGCCCTACTTGAACCTATGATTCTTAGGTGGTTTTTGCCTAAGTCTTCTAACTCTAAAAAGAGTATCTAGTGTGCGCACCCGCGATTACACCAAATCATATCCCGCATTTATAGCCTAACCCTCTGAAAATAAATTACATATAAAAAATCATTTTTGCCCACAACCTTAGTCCATACTTCTAAATAAATATTTAGTGTTTCTCATCATTATTAGTTGGAGTTCTAATGTTAGAACCAAGAGAAGGGAATTTCATTTACATAGCACAGTGAGACAGCTGCGATAATAATCATTATTTAATATATTCTATCCAACATACCATCATTTCGTCTTTGGAAACGGCTTACCTTGTATCTGCCACAGTAAGCAACTTCATCGCCAGTTTAATAAACCCACCTACGATATAGATAACATTTTTCGTCTAGTTATCATTGACGCCGCCCAATCGGGCTGGCATCGTGGGCTGGACTTACACCAACTATCACCGGCTCCCCAAGCAAATAAATAATTGCTGTTGCGGTGTTTATCAATACCCATATTATAACGGCGGCTCGTTTACTTTGCCTTCCACGATATATTATAAGTGAGGTAAAAACCTCACTAGGTTTATATCAAGCCAAAACCTTATGGCTCACAACAAGAAAAAATCTTGTTAGATTTTCAAGGTAAATCCCTAACCCGGTCAGTGTCGCTTGCGCGCAAGGATTTGCCCAGCTGCCGCAAATCGCTCTTTAAAAGATGAGCTCCTAACCCTACTTCCTGACACATCATATTGAAGATTTATACAGGATTTCCATTCCTGCTACTCCTGGCACTCCCACAAGGTTTCGATCCTCGGCCCACTGGTTCAGAGCCAGTTATACTACCATTATACGATAGGAGTAAATTATTGTAATAAAGCCCAAGCTAAATCTTCAGGGGAGCCATTTCTTCTAATAGTATTAATAATAGCTTCATCATGGATGAATCTAAAATCACTATTAGAAGCTCCCATTTTTAACATTTCCTATTCAACAAGAATACGAAAATTATTAATATCACTCATGGATATAATTTCCATCATTTTCGCTCAATGGCATAAAATCATAAACAAAAGCAGGAAACTTACCATCTTCAGTTTCATTTACAAGGAACATATTGCCAGCAAATTCAGCAGAAGCATAAAGCATACCAAGATAAGAACGAGCATTTACACGATGACGACCTTCCTCATCTTCAACAATATACTTATCAATACTGCCATCAGTATTTAACTTACTAACAAACGCAGTAACTTCTTTATTAGTTTCCAAACGAATTTTAGTTCTAATCATTTTTATAAAACTCCTCAATACATTTCTTTTCATTTGTTACAAGATAATTATTTTGTGTGTCATTTCCGACATACATTACCTAAACATTTTTTAATTTTCTTTTTTCCCAAAATTTCCACCAAGGTTTAGAATAAAAATTATATTTTATAAATTTAAAATTATCAACATTCCAATTAGTGGTTAAAAATAAATCAGCAGAAACTGTAAAAACATCACCATGATGTAACTAATATAATCTTTCCATACTTTTAAACCTTTCTTAATTTTGGATGGCAGCCCCGGCAGGATTCGAACCTACACCATTGGAGTCATGGAGCCGATAGCTAGAATCGAACTAGCGCCTCCTCTCAATTACAAGAGGCATTCAATTATGCTTCCATTACACCATATCGACAAGTCCAGTGTGCTACCTTTACACCACGGGGCTATATCTAGACACATCATACTCTTTCATCCTACCCATTGGATAATACATCAAATTAATGGCTGACATAATCGGACTTGAACCGATAACATAAAAATTGTATCTTTAAAAGTTGCTGTATGTGTCTTATGGTCGGAGAGGCGGGACTCGAACCCACGGCATCGTGATCCCAAATCACGCATTCTACCAACTGAATTACTCCCCGAAATTTATTTTTTATTTATTTCTTAACTTTATATATATATTATATCAAATTTTTTTAAATTTTTCAAATAAAAGATTTTTTTATTTAAATCACAAGACTCTTTTTGAATTATAGTTTAACAGACTATTCCAATAAAATTGCTGTTTGAGTCTTTATATTTATATCACAGTTCCATAGGATACTGTAATTTGATCTGGTGCGGAGTACTGGACTTGAACCAGTGACCCCATGCTTGTAAGGCATGTGCTCTAACCAGCTGAGCTAACCCCGCATAATTGGGAATTAATATCCCAAAACAAGGCACAAAGAAACTTACCTGTTAATAAGACTAAATCTCCGGTGTTTCTCTTGTTAGAGAAATAATCTAGTTTATTAATCGTCGTTAGAAGAAACCACGCTTCTAAAATTGTTTTTATATATTTTAATTCTAAAAATTTACAAATATAATGGTTGCTGTATATGCCTTTATTTATTTTCTATAAATATTATATAATATTTTTTTTAAAATGTCAATAATTTTTTATTCTTCATCTATAATATTATCTATTGTTGTAGTTAAACAACTATTATTATGTACCTTTTTTAAAGATATATTATTAGATAAATTTATTTGTTTTAAAAGAATATCTGTTAATTCAAAACGCATTTCCATAGGAAATTTAATATTTTCCTAATATGCTCCAGCATTTTTCTTTAAAACTATATATTTTTCTTCATTTTCAATTAGTTTATTACAATAATTTTTTAATTCTTGTGTTGCTGATCCAAAAATAGGCATATCCTTCAAAAGTGTAATTGGATATGTAATACCACCATTACACATTCGATGCCAGTAATAACATAAAGAAGAATTAATAAATGCATATGCTAAATAAAAACTATCTTCATCTTTACAATAAATAGTTAATTTACCACTTCTAGATAAAGTTTTTTTAGCCCCAGTAGTAAAATATCTACAAGTATTTGGAATATCAATTTTATATTCATTAGGAGTAGAAACTAATAAACTACTAAATTTTTTATTTTTAGAATCTAACCATTTAGTAATAATTTCTTCTGTTCCAGCCTAAATTCTATAATAGATATTTCCAGTATTACTTTGTGCTTTTTCAGGTAGCAATGTATCTAAAAATTCTTTATTTAAAATTTTTGAACGTTCTTCTGTTTTAAATCTAATAAAAGGAGCAACATAAATATCCTTAGAATTAGGATTTAAAATAGAAATTGCTGCTCTAGTTGAGTTTGCTTCATTTGAATTGAAAATACCAAATTTTTTACCTTTAAAAATATTTCCAGGAACATTATCAAAAGCAAAAATTTTTCCACCATATAATTCTTTACGTAACTCTTTAAAAGTATTCCCACCTAAAAAACTATGAGGAGTTATAAATACAAATGGAACTTTAGCATAAAGAGCTTTTTCCATAAAAGCAACATATAATTCTTTTGTAGTTTTTGCACAATTATAAATATTATTTACTAAATCAGTATTTTTGCCATATGGAGGATTTGAAATAATTTTAACATTATCAGGAAAATTAACATCAGATTTTAAACAATCTGTATTTATAATATGGATATTATCTACGATATCTCCATATCTATTTTTTAGTATAGCTAAACAAATTTTTATAGCTATATTATCAATATCATATAAATATAAATGACCATTAAGTATAAATTGTTTAGCTTCATCATCAGTCATCTAATTTAATACGGCAAAAGTTAAATTTCCTGTTCCACAACATAAATCACAAATATTATCACCAGGTAATTCTAATAAATACTAAGCCATAATATTAGCTACATCATCTGGAGTATAATATTTTCCCATACTCTTTTTTTCAATTTTATTTTCTTCAGCTAGCCCCATCTCATAAAGACCACCTAAAGTTTCTTCTTTAAAATATTCATTTGGAAAATAATTATTTAAAATATCTTCCCAAGTCTAATATAAGCCTCGCTATTTAATAGAAGCGAGATATTCTTTTTCATTTGTCAAGACTATCTTCTCCCTGTATAATAATATCTTTTATTTTACTATAATCTGAAATAAGTTTAATTTTAGGACTAATAACAGCGCTATTTTGTTTAAAATACTTTTTTTCACACTTTAAAATATTATTTTCAATAATAGCATTTTCTTGCAAAATAGCAAAACCTTCAATTAATTTATATCTTCCTTTATTAGAACTCTGTCTACCAATAGTATAGATAAAATCATCAACATTAAAATAATAATATTTATCATCTTCTTTAATAAGATATTTATCAAGTACGTTTTTGGCATAAACAGGTGTAAAAACACATTTTAAATTTTTCCCACTAACAGTTCTAATTTCAGAACCTTTATAAGAATAAATTAAGCTAAATATTTCTTTATTATTTGGAATTATTAAAAAATAATTATCTTTTTCTGTAAATGTTAAAATATAATCTACATTTCCAAAATAATTAGAAACAATTTCTTTAACCATTTCTTCTGTTAATGGATAATTATGACCAATATGATCAAATACACTCATATGAGCATTATACGCATTAGCAATCGGCCAAAACAATGGTAATTTATTCTTATCTGCTCGCTTACTAGGACAAAGTTTTCCTTCTTCAGTATAAAGCCAATCCATTTCATCAAAACGAGCAAAAGGTTCTTTTACTTCACAATTATACCATCTATTATCTATTTTGTCAAAAATTTTAATATCATTGCCATCTTTTAATCCACCATGACCGAAATTCCCTTGAAGAATGAAAATATATTTATCATTTTCATAAATATATTTCCCATTATCATAAGAAAAATCATAAATACCAAAAAAGTTAGCCATAGTTGTAAGAATTGTTAATTCAACAAGGACTCCACCCTGGATACCTTTTTGAATCTCAAATTGTTTATGAAACTCATATTTAATAATATCATGTAAATTTGTAGGAAATTTTGATATTAATTCATCAAAACTATTAACTTTATTATAATAATATACATAAATATTATTAAAATTATCCAATTCTTTTTTAGTATAAAGCATTTTTACATTAGATTTATAAAAAGATTTAAGATTCATTTTTATTCTCCTTGAAATAATTAAATGGTGCATCCAGAGGGGTTCGAACCCGCGACCTTCGGATTAAGAGTCCGCTGCTCTACCAGCTGAGCTATGGATGCATAAAAAATATATATGTAATATCTTTTTCTTTATCTTACATATATATTATATAATATTTTTTTAAAATTTTCAACTAATTGTTACTAAACCTGAATCAATAATATGCGCAATATTATACTCACCAAATTTTTCGACTGGAACTTTTACTCCATTATTATATACATTAATTTCATTTTCATTAAGAAGAATAAGTTCCATATATTCATTATTACCAAGTTCAGTATTAATATCAATATTAAAAGCAAATTTTACATCAGGTGGAATCTTTTTTAAATCATCTAAAAGCGAATAATTCACATCTTCAAATTCAATGAAGCGTACTAAATTTCCATCACTATCACAAATTCGATAAAGATTAGATGCTACATCAGGGAAATACCGCAACCGTATATCATGTTCTGTTATTGTTGGACTAGGAAAATAATCAGCATTTGCTACTGGAACAATATATCCCATAAGAAAAACAGCAAAAACAAATACCAGGAAAATAGAAACAATCTTTTTTAACATTTTTAAATACTCCTTTTTTAATTTTTTATGGCAGGGGAGGAGGGACTTGAACCCCCAGTCGCGGTTTTGGAGACCGCTGGTTTACCATTAACCGACTCTCCTATATAAAATTGGGGGACTTCCCCAATTTTTTATAGATTAAAACCAGTTTTCAAAGAAACTATGAAAAAGATCAAAAGGATTGCCATCACCAGTTTTAAGGGTCATATGGAAGCTACCATAATCCTTAATAAAGGCATTCAGTTTCTCGCGATAAACTTTCTGTGCTTCAACAACTGCTTTATAGGCATCTTCAACTTCAGTAGCACGAGTCTTGCGGTCATTAACAAGAGCTTCCTGTCGTGCCTTAGCTTCAGCAATAGCCTTTTCTTTAGCAGCCTTTTCTGCGGCAACTTTTGCCTCATATTCCTGTTCTGCTTTTACGCATTCATCGACAGTTTCAAATTTCTTATTAAGTTTTTCACTATAAATAACCATTGTAAATTCCTCACTTTACAATATAAATTTACTCTATACCTAATCTTATATAGAGTATTGGTACGTTCGGTAGGAATTGAACCTACAATTATTCTTTAGGGGAGAATTGTTTTATCCATTAGACTACGAACGTATGTATGCGATTTAGTTAAATCGCATACCTATAAATATAAGAATCAACACTCCTATGAAGTACAACAGATTTTACCTTACGAGTTTGATAAAAAACCTTTTGATCGTTTGTCATATCTTCTAAATCAGAATTATCATACTGAATCGTTACTTTATCTGGATCAAGATGCTGAATAGTTTTTTCAGGATCATATTTTATATCACTAGTTTTAAAGACAAGGGAAAAACCAATCTCATCATTACCATCTTGACACCATTCTTTACAATAATCCCTATAAAAATCAAGACAGGCTTTTCTGACAATACAAATTTGGCCATCCTCAAATTCAATGCGAATATCATAATAAAGCACTTTATCACGAGAAATATTCAAATCTTGTACAGTCTCTTCAAGGCTATAGCCATTATTAACTTCAAATGCAATAGCTCGTAAGCAATCATAAGTAAGATTCCCACCAAGAGAAAAATTAATAATCTGAGGAATAAGATTTTGATATTTTAAATCAAGTTTATCTTTCATATATTCCTCTACTTCTACTGCCGTAGGATTAGTAAGAATAAAATGATAATGAAAACGTCCAGGTCTATTTAATAGATATTCATTTAAATGCCGCACTTCATTACAAGTTACCACAAAAAGTTTCTTGCCACTATCAACTCCATCAAATAAACTCAACATTTCCTCTTGGGGATCAGTCTTATCTTTTTCACTAAAAGTCTTTTCAAATTCATCAAAAAGAATAATTACCTCTTGGTCAATAGAACTAATAAAAGAAGCAATCCCAGGAGTATAACCAGAACAAATCAAAAGAGGAAGATTATTCTTTGCGGCTTTATTAGCAAGAACTCGTGCGAACAAAGATTTACCAACACCCTTTGGGCCACTTAAAATAACACCAAAATTACGATCGGTCAAAGAAAAAGAACGAAGAATTTTATCAACTTTCTTTTCAGTATCTCCATAAATTTTAGTCTCTTTAACTTCAAGGTCATTATGATTAGTAAGAAAATAACCCATCATTTTACTAAAATTAATCATATAGGTGCCAGCAGGAAGTTTATCAAATGATTCAATAGCATCATCATAAATAGTCCAATTACCACCAGTTTTAATTACATTCATTTTAATACTCCTTTATATTTTAAATGGGGAGAGATGACGGTTACGCTCCGTCGCCTAGAGAGCCACAATCTCTAATGCTAACTATTACACCAATCCCTCCATATAAAGCGAGAAGATCCATTTCCTATTTTACTAACCCTATACTTTTCATAGCCGCGGTGCACAAATCTACTAGTATAGGCTATCCCATGTGCTTGGTAAGTATAGTGACGATTTCTCGCTGGTACGCCGGAGAGGAGTCGAACCCCCACAGAAAACCTGGGTCCGTAGCCCAGCGCACTATCCATTATGCTACCGGCGCATATTAGAGAATTAAATTAATTCTCAGTAAAAAAATAAGCAATATCTACCCATTCATTAAAAGTACTAAAGGCACTTTTTATTCTGCTCATGCTTGTTACTACATTAAGGGCATCTGGATTATGCCAAGCATATTTATCTAAAATAGATTTTATTTCTTCACAATGTCGCTGTAAGATAATAGCATCTTCTTTTGAAATTTTATAAGGTTTATTTTCCATATATTTAATTCCTTATTTATTTTCTATAAATATTATACTAAATTTTTTTAAAATTTTCAAATATTATTTCTTTAATTCTTCAATAATTAAATCTTTAGGAAGAAATTTACGGCATAAATAACAAGATCCAAAAGATACTCCATCTTGTGTTTTAGTCATAGAAATATCTTTATAATAATTAATACGCTTATCAAATCCTAAATACTGAATATCTTTCATATAAGGAAAACGAGCCTGACCTTGTAATGTTGGTACTGGTAATAACATAGCATAAGGTTTATTAAGTTCCCAAAGTCTTTTTAATACATCATCTTTACATGAAAAAGGTGGATTAGAAATAATAATATCATAATCTTCTGGCTCATAATAAAAGAAATTTTCACCAGTATCAATATGACTATATATTACTTTTACTTTTGGAATCTATGATAAAACCTCAACATATTTACTATTTGCCATATCAAATGGGCACCAAATTCGCAATGGGTATTCTTCTGAATATTCAAAACTATCTCGTGCCATATAGTCTTCAATATATTTTACCAATGGCTAAATTGCATATGAAGGAGTATAAACTTCATCACTAGCTTTATCTGTTTTTGCTGTTAAGTATCCTTTATTTACAGGCATATTTTTTACTCCTTATTTTTTTCTAAAAATATTATACCAATTTTTTTTAAAATTTTCAAATTTCCTCTTTTAGCCTAGTCTTACGCCAATAATTTTTCATCTTATACTCTTTATCTTCTGTAACTTCTTTAATAACCAATTCTGGCCAAGGAAAATCATATGCTTCTGCCTCTAATAGATTGTTAAATTCTACTTCTGCATAATACCAATCATTATCAACACATGACATTTCTATTGATTTTCCATCAAATTGAAAAGTATAAAAATCTTTTATAATTGCAGGATAAGATATTGTCTTTTTCAATTCTTCATACTCACGAGCTTTTAACTCTTTTTCAATTTCAATTCTACTAAGATCGCCGCCACTCTTATAAGTAAACTTATAAGGAGAAATTGTCTTACCTTGATGATCTAAAGCTGGCTCGCTATATCTTATCCTAATTTCACAATCATCATAAGTAACAATATAAGTTTGAAAAATATAACAATGCGTTTTATGCGGCCAATTTGGGAAACCTTTAATTAACCATTTTCTTTCAATTTCCATATTTTACCACCTAACCTTTTCATCATCAGAAGTTGATTGTTCAACTTTCGACGGCATTACCTGTTTAATATCAGGATATAAAGCATCATGAACATTAAAAATTTTTTTAAGACTATCATAAAGTTTACCCTGCTTATCTTCAAATGTTAAACCTTTTGGATCATCCTTTATATAAATTACACACGTTGTTTTATTATCACACTGTTTAAAAACTCTAATTTCAGATGTATCAATACAAAAATAATTATCAATTTCAATAAACATAATTAATAAATTAAACTTCCTTTTAAGTCCCAAGAAGAATAAAGATGATTATTGGGCCTAAGAATAGCGTATCGCATATCTTCAAGATTTTTCTTTGCCATACAATCTTCGTCAACTACTACGCCAATACCCATACAATCATAAAGAGTAGCCCCAAAAGGCAAAATACGAATAGGAGTTCCCATTTTTTTTATAAATTTGATAATTTTAGTATAGCTCTCATTACTATAATTATGCTGAATAATCCATTTATCCTGTTCAGTATTTTTCCCACTTCGATATATTTTTCTAAAAGTTAACTGGTCTACATTTCTATTATTAGCCCAATTAAAGAAATCAAAAGGAGTACAATCATTAAATTCATCAGTAAGATTAAGACATACCCGCACATTCATACTATATCTTTTAGCAGCAATAATTAAATCATCTACATTCATCTTTCTGGCTGCTTCTGGAGTTTGAATAATATCCCAATTATGTTTATAATTAAAAGAAGATACAGACAAAGCAAGAGTATTTACGCCACTAGTTGCTAAAAAACTAATATTTGATTCTGACATATTAGCACCAGTGGTTTGAATTGCAATATTATAAAAAGGTTTAGGTAAATTTTTATTAATTTTCCATAAAAGTGTATTAATAAAATCTATATTTTGCTGTGGCTCTGTCGTACCAGTAATAATCATATTATCACACCCGGTATCACGAACATATTTAATGCGGTCGATATAAGATTGAGGGATATTTGCCACACTAATAATTTCTTTACCAAAAATGCTTTCATCATCTCTCATACGAGAAACACAAAATTTACAATTATTCATACAATGACCGCCACAGGGAACCATAATAGATAAAGACTGAATATTCATAATATTTTACTCCTTTTAATATATTGGAGGTAAAGGTGGGATTTGAACCCACGCCCTTACGGGTCTGACCGGTTTTGCAGACCGCGGCCTTAAACCAGACTTGGCTACTTTACCATATTGGACCTGCTCATATTTTACGGGGAAAGCAGGATACCCGCGCCGCAATATTTGTGGAATTGGCCGTACATAAGCGCTTATTATACGGTTGCGAAGTATGGCACCCACGGAAGGAGTCGAACCCTCATAGATCTGGGGTAGAAACCCAGCAGTTTATCCATTAGCTTACGTGGGCATATAGAAGCACACAGTGCTTCAAAAATTTATATCAAAAAAATATATTAATAATATCGCAATAAAAGATAAAATTAAAATTTCTTTCATTCACTTAACAATATCATAAGTCTTTTCAAAAATATCGGGTTTACAAGGATAAAATTCTCCTTTTACCCCTTTAATAATATAATCTCCAAAATCAGCATAATGAGTTCCTTCAAGAGTAATGATATCAAGAGTAGTAAACCATATTCCACCATCTTGTCTCATCACGAAATTGGCACTATGACCGCAGAAATTCTTAATTTCATCAACATTTTTTCCAGTCCATTGACAAACTTCAACTTCAACAGGCTTTTTTCTAGCAATATTAATCATTATATCTCTCTTCTCCATAACAATATTTCATAAAATTTATATATTCATCTATTGGCATTTCATTACAACAAGACCACATAAAAACACGTGATTTTTCACAGCCGCAACTAGGGCAATCTTCATATGGATATGAAAAAATAGAATGACATTCTCCACATTCATAAGAGAGATCATCATGAGTAACCCATACATCACTTATTGAACTCATTTTTTAACAAACAGGGCAATACCAACAAACATTAGGTGCATATGCCCCATATACTCCTTTCACAAGTTTAGTTCCACATTCAGGACAATTACCAGGTTCAAAATAAAACCCTTCCATTTTTGCTGAACAGCTATTTAGCCCAAAAGCTAATCCTAATAAAAGAATAACAATAAAAATTCCAATTAAAAGTTCTTTCATTCTATAAATCTATACCTCTCTTTAAAATTATCTTCTGAACAAACTTCTATTACTTTATTATTCGCTTTAATTACATAATCTCCTGCAACTAAACGAGTCATATATATCCAGCAACAAAAACCATATGAATTTTCATATATATCATGGACAGCCTTTCCAGCGAATGCTGTCATTTCATCAGCATTATGGCCAGTCCATTGACACACTTCTACTTCTTTTGGTAAAGTTTCTGCTTTCTTAATCATTTTCTATTTTCCTCATTTCTGCATAGACTTTATCTTTTCCTATTGGAATAGCAGTAAATTGAATATTAGTTTCTACATTTGTTGATATATTAAATGACATTAATTTTTCGTTTCTTCCTGTCGCATAAACTGATTCACTTGTTATAGTCATATCTGCTGTTTCTGGTTTAACTTTTTGAGTAATTAGCATTCCATTCTATTTAATAGTAAGAAAAAATGGAGTTTTATTATCAAAATCTATCATTGTTAAATCTAAATATAAAGTCCCACAATAAGGACATTTATATTCTCCAAGTTCTAATGGAGCCCCACAATTTGGGCAATTACGATTTTTCATCCTAAAGCAAACCCCGCATAATGTTTTAATTCTTTTGGTTCTTCAATATTATCATAGAAGCCAGTTTTGGTATTATATTTATAAAACCACCTCGTGCCAGTATAACCACCTATGCCTGCTTCATATTCTTCAATTACACCATAATCATAATAAGTTTCCCAAAGATCTGTTATATTATTACTTAGTGTATCATCTGCTTCATACCAATTATCATAAAAACCCCAACAACGCATTCCATGTGGGCCAAATTCATCGTATGAAATAAAAACTGTAATAAAATAATATTTAGGAAATTCTTCCATAGTTATTTTTCTCTTTTCTTTATTTTCTATATATATTATATAATATTTTTTATAAATTTTCAAATAAAAGATTTTAAGAAATTACCGTTACTAATTTTTTACCAAATTAAACGCTAAAAATGGAAAAAAATTGGTAACGGCATATTTTCATACAAAAATTCCAAAACCAACTTTTTTCCATCTGACGGTTTAGACATCTGCGACCGGGGCGAAGAACGTAAATTCAAGATAATACATCCGGATGACTCATAAAGAATCCAAAGAATAATTTCTCATCATCTTTACTATCACAAAATAGCTCAAGCTCATCCCCATGCTCTTTAATTAAAGCAGCAATTGCAATATATTGAGACATTACTGACTTTAAATTATAACAGTCGCCTTCTGGTGAACGTAAATATACATTATTTTTTGTACGATTTACTGTATTTAAAAAATCTGCAATTTCAATTCTGTTATGTAATTTCATTTCTTGGTAATAACTCCTCTAACATTTTAATTTCATCTACCATTTTTTCTAAATGATATTTAAGAAATTTATCTCCAACTTCTCTACGTTCTCTTAATTCCATTAACCAATATAAAAGTTGTAGATGTTCTTGACGACATTCTTCACAAGACCAATTATCTTCATCAAATTTATCTTGAAGATGCTCTATTGCTTCATCAAGTGTCATAATATAATTCTCCTTTAAAAATAACACAAGATTTTAATTGGAGCGAGATACCAGATTCGAACTGGCCCCTTCAGCTTGGAAGGCTGACATGCTAACCGCTAGACACCAATCCCGCATATTATTTATTTTTATCTTTTTTCTCTTCTAAAGCATAGATTGCCATTTCTAATGCTTCTTTTTCATCTTCATCAAAACAAGGAAGAAACATCTAACATAATAAATTAATTGCTTCTTGATAAGTTAATTTTCTTTTCATTAATAATCTCCTTCTGGTAACTTGAGAGGAGCTATCCCCGAAAGTTACCAAACCTGCTCACTTTGATAAGCAGACATTTTACCATTATACCATTTACAAATTTTCTTCAAAAAAGAAACTTGATGTTTGGTATCACAATAACAATTAAAAATTACTTTTTTACCAACTTCACCATAAACACAATCTATATCTTTATTTACTATCATTTCTTTAATACTACCAGGATTTACATAATAAATTTTTGGAAGTGCAAGCTCACATTTCCACATAGAAACTGGTTTGCGTTTAGCTTCTACTGTTTTTACAATAAATACGCAAATCAAATTACACATAAATGTAATTAAACATTTTTCCCACAATGGAAAATCAGCAACTGTATAAATAACTAATATATTATTAAAAGCATTATAAATAGCACAAGCTAATGCTGCTACCCATTTGCCACCATTAACAGTTAAAATCTAACGAGTTGTTGAAAAGATTACATTTATAGCGGAGACGATAATAAAAGTTATTAATAACTTCATAATTATTTCTCCTATTATTTTATTTGCTGGCTTATGCACCATAAGTTTTGGCATCAGCACCAGTACCCTTACATTAATACAAGTATTAATTTATCAGGAAAGACCAATTCTTTTAAGCATAATTTAATAAACAGTATTAAAATTTTAATACTTACGCCTCACTTACTTGGAGCGAATAAAGATAATCGAAATCTCACTTCCACGATGGGAACGTAGCGTTCTACCATTAAACTATATTCGCATTTTATGGAGCGAGTAGAGGGACTTGAACCCTCCCCTTATGCTTGGCAAGCACATATGCTAACCACTAACACCATACCCGCATGTTGGAGCCAACTGTGAGACTCGAACTCACGACCTATACATTACTAGTGTATTGCTCTACCAACTGAGCTAAGTTGGCATTTAAAAGGAAAACGTCTAAACCTTTTTATTACCTATCTCCCTTATACAGACAAAGTGGCGGGACTAGTATAATTTTTTTGAAGGCTCTTTGTCATAGACACTTCATCGCTTTTTTAATGGAGCTCCTACTCCGAGTCGAACGGAGATCTAAGCATTACAAGTGCCTTGTAATAACCTTTATACTATAGGAGCATATGTGAGGAATAAATCCTCACTTTATTTTAAATTAGGGCCACTCGCCAAGAGGAGTACCAAAGCCAGGTTTCTTCAACCAAGTAAAGGCATAGCCAAGAGACATTTCATGCTTACTAGCAAGCAAATCTGCGAAAGCAACATCATGGGTCATTCCATTTACAGTAACAAGCATAGCAGTTTTAACTGGGTCACAAACAACAGGAGTCTCTTCAACAAGATATACATAATTAGTACCCTTAGTTACTTTTGTAGCAAGAAGAGCCATAGGAGTCCACTTTGCACCAAGACGACCATCGAAGGCATCATCAAAAGCCTTTTGAGCTTCAGCAGGAATCTCAAACTCGACATTTACCTGAGTGCCGCCCAAAGGTTCTCCACCTTCAACGACACGTTCAATACTTACAAGAGTTGCTACTGTATCATTAGGTTTCTCATTAAAAATAAGAACAACAAGATTCTTTGTATCCTTGCCAGAAAGAACAGTTTGTTTAGCAAGAACTGCATGATTTGTGCCATTTACAACCTGAGAACCGAGATAAGCAACAAAATCATACTCTGCCCCAATAAGAGTATCAGCAAGTCCTGCAAATGCAGAAGCAATCTTCTAAGGCATACCATTAGTATTAATATTTACATTCCAATTACCAACCATTAGGATAACCTCCATTTTTTTATTTTTTACATATATATTATATTAAAAATTTTTTAAATTGTCAATACTATCCTCAAATTGCCGCAAACATTCTTCACTACAAAAATAACCTTCATAATTAATTTCAACATAGCAAGTAGGATGTCCGCATACACAACAAGGTTGAAATTTTGATACACAAATAATATTATTTATTTCGTCTTTGGGTTCAAAAGGTCGTAAATTCTAATATATATCAATATATTTCATCGTTTTTATTTACCCATTCATTCATTTCATCATAAAATTTATTATAACATTCTTCTGAACAAAAATAACTTTCGGAATAAATATCAATATATCTTGTAGGTTTCCCGCAAGCACAAAGGCCAATTTCTTTGCTAATTAGCAATCCATCCCGCAATGCAGCGTTCTTATCACCATTATATTTATCATTAAAATTCATATTTTTCTCCTACAATAATGTAGATTTTATTTTTGCCCCATTTGACCCAAAGACAATCTAATGTATCAAGCGTAATCCACAATTCAGGTTTATTTCTTTTTATTTCACTCTTGGATTTAACAATACCAGCATTTACCAAAAGAGTAGGAAGAAATCTTTCTTCAGTAAACATTGTATATTTTTTATCGTTTTTTTCAAAATCTTCTTTATTATAAGAAATTAAACTCCAAGGCTCAACCAGCGGTTTCCCTATTACAATATTTTGAATCATCTTGTTGCCACCTTTTTAAATCTTCATTTGCTGCTTCTATTGTTGCTGCAAAATAACACCAATATTTTTCATTAGTAACAGCACAAACATATAATCTTTGAGCAAATCTACCGCAAGAACAAAAATTTCCATATTTATTAATATGTTTCTTTTGGAAATTTATAATATCTTGTTCTTGAACTGAATTAGTAAAACTAATCCAAAACATTGACATATTTGTTTTATTATGCCCTTCACAAGACATTTCTGTTTTTAATCCATGTGTATTAAAATAATTAACAAGAGGAATAACATGTTCATCCATTATTTTTAATTAAATTTTTTAATCTTTCCAATGGCTAAATTCTTCTTTACCAGGCCAATAATCTTCAAAAGGATGTGCACGCCTAGCATTTTGCTTCATTCCTATGCCACCATAATCATAATATCCTTCTCCATCAGCATAATTATAAGCAATTTGATTAATATACCGTTCATAAGCTTCGTGCATTTCTTTTTCTTTATCAGAATGTTTCATTTTTCCATTTTCCTTATTACTTATTTTTAAAATAAATTGGCGACCGGCCTCCGACTTGAACGGAGACAGGGCTCATCACCCTTACTGGCGGTTTTCTAGACCACTGCCTTACCATTAGGCTTAGCCGGCCATATTGGCGACAGCGGCAGGATTCGAACCCGCATAGACCTCGCGACCTACTCTCTGATTTCAAGTCAGGGCTGTTACCATTACAGTACGCTGCCATAATAAAAGATAAATTACATTTTATCTCTATTGGTATCTCTTTATGCCTTTCTACGATTAAGGCTCACGGTTATCTCGGATTTAGCCCTGATTAAATCAAGGGGGATTTTCCGTTTCCCTTTTCGCTTAAACCTTGCTACTTGAATGGCGATGCTCCCCAGACTTGAACTGGGACAGCCGGAAAAACCGACTTACTCGATGCTTAGCAGGCATCTGCCTTACCGATTAGGCTTAGAGCACCAAGCATATAAAAAAATATGAGGTAAGAAAAACAAAACCAAACAAAATACTTTGGCTTGGGATGTAAAAGAAACCTCATAGTAAATCTTCTTTTGTTTCCCATACATTTAAATATATGAGAAAAGGTAGTGCGCCAATATATAATTATTCTCATATAACTAGTATTAAAAACTTCATATATCGGCTTCTCCCCGCTAGCCATATTCACCCCCGAAGCCAAGCCTTTCAGCTATCGCTATCAGTTATACGGTTCCCTATAGGCGGGTCTTTAAAATCTTACGCCTCCAGACGGGCTACTTAGAAACGACTTCAAATACGTTCTGGATATTTGGTTAAGATTATTATTTTTCCACTTGCTTTCGTTGTCTTTTTTATTAAAGCGTGCTACTAAATGACTAAGCCCTCTACGAAACTAGGGTAGGTTAGTGGGAATCCATCCTTTCCGCACACTGGCACTTTTGAGGGTAGTGTCAACCTATGGTAGCAAGGGTGAGAATTGAACTCACGTAACGAGGTTTATGAGACTTCGCCGGTAAACCAACAACCTCCCTGCTATTTGGGAGCAGAGGCAGGTAACGCTCCTGCGGAGTCCTGGTTATGAGCCAGGATGGAAGACTTCTTCGCTCTGCGATATTAAGCCTTTTAAGGTCTTGCTTAGGACCTCAAACAGCCAATTGGGCTATCCTCGCTGGAGTTTTTGACATTACTATTACGTTTCATCATCTGTTATCTCCTTTGCGATTTTGATTAAAGGTTCGCGATTAACCAACCAAAATATTTACTGTCGCTTGGACGACATGGTAGCGTGGGGTTGGATTTGAACCAACGATTTCCTGCTTATGAGGCAGGCGAGGACGACCAGACTCCTCTACCCCGCAATGGTGATCTAGATGGGGTTTGAACCCATAACCCGCTTTCGCTGGGCACACCGCCTTGAAAGGGCGGGGACTTTACCAGTTCGTCTACTAGACCATATAAGCTGATTAATTTATATTCCGCACTACCAGCTCTTGCGGCATTACTGTAAAAATGGTAGTGAATCATTTTTACAGGGTTCTCTTTGGAATTACAGAAATTTTATCTCACTACAAAATAATTTTTCTTCACCAAAATTAATTTCTTCTGTGTGTTTGTTTCCTCTTACACCACCCGCCAAACGGCGAGACGAGTCTTGAACTCGCATTTCATTCAATTAGAACCATACAAGCTTATTCCAATAGGTTAAGCGAAACCTTATATATACGGAATAGTTTCTATAATCACCGTATTATGGGCTTTACCATTGTGCGACGAATGTTCCCTTTAAGTCTTTTTTCCGGTAAGGCAACTTATTTTACCCCATTAGCAACTTTTTTTACCCAGGAGTAGCCATTACCTGCTGGTGACCTGTGCAGGATTTGAACCTAGCATCATCAGATTGAGAGTCTAATATCCTTGCCTATTTAGACGAACAGGCCAATTAATTATTTTTCTAATACTGTTTAACCCATTCAGAAGTCTATTCAATACTTCTTTGATATTCTTCCCAAATTTCTGTTAAATGATTTTCATCACTTTGAGGGCCAATATCAAAATCATCAAATTTATCATTCATTTTTTATTCCCCTCACTTTTCTATAAATATTATATAATATTTTTTTAAAATTTTCAAATAAGAAATCTTTTATTTAAGATACATGAATTGTCATACCATATCTCTTTTTTACTTCTTCTTCAATATATCGCATATCATCATCAGTCATTTCCATATCAAAATCAAGAGAATCAATACCATTTCCAATAGCAATAATAGCATCTTCTATCTCTTGGCTATGATAACAATAAGAAGAAAAAGCTCGGTTTTGTACTGCAGTATCATCATACTGAACAGGTGCCCAAAGGTCAAAAGCACATCTATTACTATCATGATAACCAAACATATTTAAAAAACCTCATTTCTTATTTTCTATAAATATTATATAATATTTTTTTAAAATTTTCAAATAAGAAATTAAATGCCCCAGTAAATTAATATTCCATCAGGTGAATAAATTATACGTGTCTCTGTGCGATACAATAAACCGGGGCACCGCGTGTAGGGTCACGCTATTTTTATGCGTTTGCAGTAATCCACAAAGCAATTCCCTACTATTCTATTTAATGTAGGTTTTCGTTCTTTCAAGGGATTTCCGAACTAGTCATTACCGTGTCCTCTCTATTGCTACGCGAAAGGCAGCGACCTACAAACTCTTCCCTCTCCGTGCGGTTTGTTCTATTCCCGCCAAATATATTGGGGTCTTTATTTATTTTTATAACGACGTTGCTCCAATCCTCGTCGTCTCAACAGGTAGCTTGTTGGTAATATAAAAATTGGTTATTGTTCCACTATCAACTACTTACAGGGTCCTCTTACCAAAGCCAATTTTTTTTTAAAATTTAATTATCAATTTTTGACCTACGTCAATCTTATCAACATTTTCAATTTTATTCCATCTTTGAAGCTCTTCAACAGTACAGTTAAATTTCTTTGCAATCATTGCTAAAGTATCTCCAGCTTCAACAAGATAAGGAAGAATTGAACCACCAGTTATACTTTCTAAATCTTTATCTTTAAGTTCAAAAGTCATAATTACCATTCCTTTCTTTTGGTGGGCGAGGACAGGATTTGCACCTGCGAAGCTCATTGAGCGCCGGATTTTACGTCCGTGCTGCTGTTCTCAAACCTAAAACTAGATTCAGTTATCGGTCCGGTTCCTTTACTATTTGGATACTCACCCATATAAAAATCCAGGAAATCACTAGTAAATTTCACTTTCGGCACTGGGAGACCTACCGCCGCTTCTAATCTCATTAGTCCTGAGCAGTATTGACTACCATAGTTTTCATTGGTTTGGCAACCAGTTAGCCTGTTCATTATCGAGCCTGGCTCCCGGCTCTACGGAGATATTACTCCTTGGTGCCGCAGGAGGGCTTCGAACCCCCGACGCGAGGCTCTTCAGGCCTCCGCTCTACCAACTGAGCTACCGCGGCATATGGTGCGAACGACTGGACTTGAACCAGTGACGACACGATTATCAGTCGTGCATTCCACCAACTGAATTACGCTCGCATATAAAACACCTTTTTCTCCTTTTGATGAAATATAGTTATTTATTTAAAGATTCAATTTCTTCTAACCATATTTCATACATTGGTTTATCTTGCTCTGTTTTTTTTAGATGTTTTTCTAATTTATATATTTCATACTAAACTTTTAAATTAACGATGAATAAAGCAAGATAAAGAAATATTCCCATAATAGGAATAATCCATAAAATTCTCATATTCATCTCTTTCTTTCTCTTAATAAGAACTTTAAGTCCTAAAATATAAATACAGATTTTTTGATGGGGCTTCCCCCTACTACTAATTACCTTCAATTTTTTTCAATCACAAGCTACCATAGGTCTGAGCTCATACCCGTCGATATGACGCTTCCTATGACATTAGCTTACAGCTAACTTTCGTCTTGGTGGGATTGCTTACCCACAACTTTCAGGGGACTTTCAGAAATTGTATTGTTAATTATATTTACCAATCAATAATATAATATCTTCAAGTCTTTAAGATTTGAGCCTTTGTAGATTTCCCCTACTCGCACCCTGGTTAGGCGTTATACTAGGATTTCTCCTATTCAACTACATTCAACAGATTGTTTGGCTTTTCCAGACTCTCACGCCGTGCCACCGGTCGCGGTTTTCTGGATTCGGCTTTGTCTTATCAACAAAGCTTTCTATTACTCTGCCCGCCCTCGGGTATTTTAAATTGCGATAACTTTAGCACAATACCTTTCCTTTCCCCGCATGGGTTCGCTTTATATCTCACGATATAAAGTGCGGTCCACTATCCACAAGTATCCTTGTTTCGTTCCGTGCCGAGCCTCACTTCGGTATTTCTCAGCCTATAAGTCGCTTATAGTCTGCACTGAGTTATCAAAACTTGTATTTATATTTTAAGACTTAATAATAACAAGACACTTTAATATTTAATGGATTCGAACCATTTCACCGTGGGTATACAGCCTACAATTTCAACCTTTTGTAAATCAATTGCTGCATGTGTCTTTATTATATATAATTTAAATTTTAAATAAACTAGACAGTTAATTCCTTTTCTTTATAATTCCATAACTGGCAGATTTGATGAAATTAGAATCACAATAAAATCAAATCTCTTTTATATCAAATAAGGAGAATAAAACATGTCTTTTTATATTTGAATAAAACTTGTTATTTAAATTATATTGCTGTCTAACTGTCTAAATATATTATATCAAATTTTTTTTGAATTGTCAAACAAGATACCAAACCACCCACATATTTTTTTATTACATTTTTTGCTGTAAGGTATCTTAAACTAAACAATTACCACCATAAGCTGTCATAAATATGTTTCATCATATCTAATGCTTCATTTCGGCAAGCTTTACGGTAATGATAAAGTTCATCTTCGCGTTTAAAATATTTATCTATTAACGCTTTTTCTTCTGGTTTTCTTTCTTTATTTATATTTTCCAAAAAATCTGGCTTATTAAGAATTTTAGCTTCATATTCTTCCGCATATTTATTCTTAATATCTTCATGGCCTTCAATAGATTGATCAAAAAGATAAATTATTTTATCAATATACTTTTTATAATCTTCAAATTCTGGAAACTCTTTACTTTGCGGCCAACCATTCATATGTTCTGAATACATTTTAAGACTATCAACAAAAAGATGAGTATAATAATCATCTAAATCCCAAGTATCGCAATAAGCGAAACCTTTTGTTATTCGTTGATAAGCATATTTAATACTTCTAAAAAACATACGAATATTTTTATGCCAACATTCTGGATATTTCCAACTGTAATATTGATTATTAAATACATTTAAAGGATTCATATATTTAACCTCATTTAAATTTCAAGACATATTTTTGTCCGGAAGTGCGATTTGAACGCACATTATTTTTCTTTGTAGGAAAATGTCTTAACCATTTGACTATTCTGGAAATTAAATTGCTGTATATGTCTTATGGCAATTATCTCTTGAATCGAACAAGAATCTCTGACTTAGACCTGCCAGTGTTCTAAATTTATTAATGCACTACCATTGAACTAGATAATTTGGTGGGCCGGGGTGGACTCGAACCACCGGTGTTTCCATTGTTAGGGATTTACAGTCCCCTGCCCTCGCCGCTAGGCATACCGACCCATATAAATGACATATTGACCAGCTAGTCTTTGCACACATATGTCAGGCATACGCTATTGTTCATCCCTACGAACTAAATAGCTAAAGTAAGCGTGAACTCTCGGATTCGCTATCCCACGCCAGATTTTCCCGCTACGAGGTATCTGGAATCTACCCATTTTTATATGTAGAATAGGATTTGCACCTATCATGACTAAGTCTTCTCGCTCTGACTTTTACAAATTCTCTGCTATATTTGTGATTTTCAATGGTTTCCCTCAATCAATCATTAAGTTTTTAGCTTAGCCTCACGACGCAGCGTTTACCTATTCCGCCACTACATATAATTATAGTTTCTATTCAGTTTATGAGGTCGTATAAAACTAATAAACAGTAGACCTATGGTGGATAAGGCCAGAGTTGAACTGACTTCCCGCGGTGGACTTCGTCCCGCACTACCGAGTGCTACCTACCCATATAAATTATACGCTGAACATCTTATTAGAACGCTTTCACTATGCGAGATTTCTATTGTTTATTTGCTAGGAATTTTTGAACCGAACCTATAGCGTAAAGTGTTTCTTTTCTTATTGGCGGAGACAAACACATAAACCCCATACCAATAAGTTTCTTGGTGGAACACATGGGCATCGAACCCATCTGATATCCTCCTTGCAAGGGAGGCGACCACTCCAAGCAGTCCCGTGCCCCATAGTCTACCGCTTTGTATTAAATACGGATAAAGCATTTGCAACTCATAACTCCGTTTATAATATAGCTGTTTATTTCATTCCATTTACTACTGCTTCTTTAATTTATATGACTGCCTTCTGGTTTCGGCCAGCGCATTTCTATATAACTTCGTAGCACTATATTATATTTAAGGAGTTTTAATCACAGGACTCCTACCTGTGGCTAGAGATAACGCGGTAACCCACTCGCGTTCACTTTAGGATGTGTTTTTCCTAGGTGGGTTCCCTCCATCTACAATTACGGGAGGATTTCAAAACCAACCGGCTGGTATTATATTTTCTTCCTCTTACTTATCCCAGCATAAGTAAGTGGCTGGCGACTCCGACGGGACTTGAACCCGTGTATACGGCGTGACAGGCCGTCATGGTAACCATCTGCATCACGGAGCCATATAATCAAGACACGTATATTTTCCCTCAATACGGCAAGAGTTATATAACAAATTGCTGTTTGTGTCTTTATTTATCTTACATATATATTATATAATATTTTTTTTAAATTTTCAAATAAGAGAAGATTTCATTTATGTTTATTACTTTTAAGTAATTAGATGGGAAATCTTCAAAGCCACCATAGTAAATACATTACTGAAATAATTGTTGTAGTATCGTAAAGGCATAAAGCCCTGGTACTGAAAGTGGGACTTGAACCCACACGCCGTGATGGCATCACATTTTGAGTGTGACATGTCTACCATTCCATCATTTCAGCATAAGTGTCCCGCCATTTAAAGTCTAACGGGCTGACTTTGCCACCTTGCCAGGTGCTGGTGTCGATGACAGGACTTGAACCTGCACGCCATCAGACACGACATCCTAGGTGTCGCGTGTCTACCATTCCACCACATCGACATATAAAGAGTTCCGTGCTTACCATTACACTAATAACCGGTGTAACATGTACTGACCATGTCTTGAACTCTTATGGTACACGAGGCGGGACTTGAACCCGCACGCTACTATTATTTCGCAACAGTCCCTCAAACTGCAGTGTCTACCATTCCACCACTCGTGCATATAAAAAGACTGGTGGAAATAACTTCCTTGAGTTTCGTGGCCAGACAGCCTAATGGCCCCGGAGGCATCATAGCTCCTCAATTTTCATATTCTGCTAACTGATAGGCGTCACCCTTTACTGTAGCCGTCAGCTCGACATTGCCACCTTCATGTTGGGCACCACATAGAGTTATATATTACACTCTCAATTCACCTTCCCACCTAACGAGTGTTTTAGGGTTCCCTATCGTGTAGCATACTACAATACTTATACTTTTGACAATTGGCAATAAGAGCCAAATCTTTTTGCTTATATTCCTCCCCTAAGCTGGGGCGAAGGATTCCTTCAATTTAATGTGGCTTTACACACTAAGATGACCTGCGCGCAAATCATAAATAACACCATAACTTATCCTAAGTTAGGTCTCGTTGTATGCGGTATTTTATACGACCGCCGCATTTAAATCGGCCTCAATCTTTTCTACTCTTGATAGATAGATAAAAAGATTAGGTAGCCAATATATTTCACTTGGACGCTTACAAGGCGAAGGATTTTACATTATTCATTATGAATAAAAACCTACCTCACTTTCCTCGCCTACCTAATCGGGCGATAGGACCTGACCCATTTTTTAATTTTAGGGTGGATTTGCACTCGCCTTGCTGTCGTTACCTACGACACCCTTTTGCGGTTTCCCGCAAGTATTGCACCTTGCTTACGGTTATACTACCGGCCAGTTTTTTAATGTATTGGTAAACTGAAAACCTAATAAAATCAGTTTTTAATGTATTGGTAAACTGGCAACCTAATATAATGGCGTGTTATTACACTAAAAGTATATTGGTCATTTAGGTCGGCCCCGTCCTTGCAAGCATAACTTCATTAGCTCCATAGCTTCACGTAGCGCAGGTTGATATACAGCCGCTTCTCCCCGCGTTCCCGTTTTTAACTGACTAATTTAAGGTTAGTTTTCTTTGGAATTGACTCTCTCTATCCATTCATAGTAGCTTTACTAACAAACTATCTATACTCACATACGGCATATCACTACTCATTAAAGATGGCTACTTCTAAGCCTACTACCATTATTTCTTATGGCGGCCCGCCTGGGACTTGAACCCAGAACCTCTTGATTAACAGTCAAGCGCTCTAACCAATTGGGCGAACGGGCCATATTATTTATTTTTATATTGATTTTCTTTCTTTTTCAATATATTTATTAATTGTGCGTCATCTAATTCAGACATGATAAGATAAAATACTTGAGCTTCATCAAACCCCATATGCTCACCTAATTGTATCATATTACTAATATAAGGTTTAATAATTGAAATATATTCATCTGCTTCTGGTGTCCAATGATATTTATCATCTCTTACTCTTGGCATATTTTTTCTCCATTAAAAAACAAGACAGTTTAAAAAGTTTTTTCGTGCTCTACCGACTGAGCTACAATAGCAAGATTTTCACTTGTTATTGACGGGACTTGAACCCGTGACACCGGATTCCTCAAATCATAACATTTTTAAATTAAAATTGCTGTTTCTGTCTTTATTTATCTTACATATATATTATATAATATTTTTTTATAAATTTCAAATTATTTTTAAAATTTTCAAATTAAATACCAACCAACTTTGATAAGAAGTATTTTTACTTCTTATCGAATGTCATAAATATCTCTAATTTCATCTTGGCTCATATAACGTAGCATTGTAGGATTAGTGCTAACCGCATACATAAGAAGAGCCTTTTTTACATTAGATAAAAAATTAGCCATATCTTTCATCCTTTCTTCTGGTATTTACTTTTAAAGAAAAAAATTTTTAATACATTTTCTTTCTTTGTCCTAAAAAATTTTTTTCTTAATGGTGCCGCCCCCGGGGATTGAACCCGGAACCTCGCGATTATAAGTCGCGGGCTCTACCAATTGAGCTAGAACGGCATATTTTTTGGCTGTTCTTCAAACTCCATTTAACCTATTCTTACTTTGGACTTTCTCTCTTAAACCATCAAAGACTTAAAGAGTTTGCATTACGCCATTGTCATTTAGGCACCAATCTCACCTTGATGGGCGGTGAGGCGCCCATAATCGGGTGTGCAGTAAACTAGGCTAACCTCGTTTAACCACGAGTGCTTCGCCGCAATCACACGCATTCTATCTGGATTTCATTATCTCCTTTATTACTGGGACTCAGCTTTTCACCCTGTTGAGTTGGACCTCAATGTGTTCCAGATTAAGACTTTATTTTCTTTTCGACTTTTAATACTTGTCTACCGACTAATAGAAGTCTAGGCTATCAACTTCTTGAAGACTCTGGCCTTAGCATCTCGTCTACTTCGGGCATCCCCTCACGTCTCAATGCCATATCTCTTTGTCCTATGTTTATATTCGTCATACAACAAAATAGGCATCGTGTATGCACGGGACTCTTTAAGGATGTCTCCTATGGCTTACCAGCACAGATATAAGGATTTCCACCATATCCACACTTTTAGAGAGGTGGCAACTCAATTGCATGAGTTTATCGTCTCCATGCCGACCGTAGGCCTATAAAACCTACATCAGCGACTAATCTACATTGCCAACTTTTGGATTCTCAAACATTCCCACCGCACACGTCCTCGATTAGTCATAAGGAAAAGCATCCCTTAATTTTAAATTGCTTATTTCCCCGCAGGGCAGTTAAGCGAAACTGCTTAGCTAAGTTGCTGGTTTTCTTCCTTTTAATGTAGGGACTAACCACGCCTAAACGACAACAATATAGGACATCTTTGGTTTCCTCTTGAAACCAGTGAGGGCTATATAACAATCTCAAAAGTCACAAGTTCCTGGTTTTTATCGTCGATTGAACTTGATAGTGCGGACGCATAAGGAGACAATACTTCTCTATGGAGCGCGACTTCCATAAATTTTCTTTCTTGCCTTTCATAAAAAATCAAATACTAAGCACCAACTGCTACGGCGAAGGGCAATTACGCTTCTTTCCTTTCGGAGCCGCCGTTACTAAGGACTCGAACCAGTAGTCATTTGATTTTTTATGAAAAGTAAGAAAACTTACACAAGCTCTCTTTCTTTTACAAAATATTCATAACCGCTAATTTTATTATTTAATTTAGCACACTCTTCTAAAGCTTCTTCTTTATTAAGAAAAATAGTAGGATGAATATCCCAATCTGTACCAAATGATTGAAGAGCAACAATAATATAAGCAGTCATTTTTTAAATTCCTTATCTTTATTTATCTTACATATATATTATATAATATTTTTTTTAAATTTTCAAATAAAAGATTTATTTATCTATCCCAAAATCTTGCCAAATGTTCAACCAACTCATCGGATAAAGCATATCGAGCAAATGCCATAAAAGCATCTCCATCAATTTCATATTCTTCTTTATCAGGATGAGTGATAATTATGTCTCCAGAATAATCACTATTAAAATGAAAACGATAACCATTACCAGCATCAAAACTATGCATTACTGACCGCCTTCCCATTTACGAAGAACAATATCAACCATGTCATTATTTCCCCAAGAAGTAATTTTGTCAACATCAAAAGATTCTATTTCTTCTGTATCTTCATTAATAGTATGACTAATATAAATAGTAGCATCTAAATCATGTGCTTCAAGCAAAATATTATGAATAAATTCTCTTACAGTCATTTTTAAAAATTCCTTTTTTTATTTTTCTATAAATATTATATAATATTTTTTTAAAATTTTCAAATAAGAAATTCTTTAAATTATATCACTCATTATAATATTTACATAAGCATTATAATAATCAAGAACATCATTCCAAGACTCTTTCGCAATTTTACAAGGTTCTCCTGTAGTAAATGCTCCATTCATTCTTGAATTAAATTCATACATAACATCAAGCATAAATTCATCACACATAATCTCTTCCAAAAGAGATTTGTCATAAGAACTATACTGTGCTTCTGGATAAAAGTCTTCTGTATTAATTAAAGTATAAATTGACTTATTCATATACTTCTACCTCATTAAGAAAGAAACTTCCATTCCAAAATGCATTAAAAGAATCAATATCCCATTTTTCAGTTATAATATCAAAAGCATCTTCTCCAAGAAGTTCATTAAGACGACTATAGGTGTCATCTTCATTCCAAACTTCCATAGATTCTGTAATCCATCTATTATTAATAAGAAATTTAATGGCAGATTTATAATCTTTTGCCACAGTAATAAGGCCGTGATTTTCTTCGTGAACAAGAACAACAGTCATTTTTAAAAACCTCATTTCTTATTTTTCTATAAATATTATATAATATTTTTTTAAAATTTTCAACTAAGGAAATTTCCTTCTAAAAATATTTTCCAACAATCTTCACAATCCCAATCATCATCATCAGGGCAACTCCCAATGGGAAAAGGACAATTCTTTTTTAATTGATCCGCGCAAAAATTTACCAATCCATTTACTTTTTCTTTTGGAACAAAATTATCGAAACAAGGAATATCATCTATAAGAAGAAGAATAGATCTAATTTTACAATCAAGACATTCGATATTATTAAAATTTTTACGACGACGACAAAAACTACAATGGTTATCAATAATTTCTTTTTCTAAAATACTCTGATCAATATAACAAGCCATAATTAAAACCTTTCAAATCCATGATCGAAGAACCAATCTTTATTAGTTCTATTAGGGATAGATTCATACAATATATTCATTTCATTATTATAAAGTTTAATAGCTTCCTGAAAAGTTAAATTTTCTTTACAAATTTCAAGACCAAAATCATCAGCACCCCAAGCCATTAGTTTTACATAACAATCACCATCATAAGAATACATACCTAAAGTAATTTTAATTAAATTATCGTGGAAATTGGGATGCCAATTATCAGTTACGGCAACATATTTCACTCTGCTACAAAACATTATAAATTTTCTCCTATAAAAAAAATATATATAGAAAATATCTTTTATCTATTTTCTATATATATTATATAATATTTTTTATAAATTTTCAAATAAAAGATTTTGATCTTGCTCTTTTGAGATGCTTTAATGCTTCATAAACTTCATCAAAAACTTCTTTATTTTCACAAGTTTGATTAGAAAAAGTTCTAGGATCTGCCTCTAAAACATATTCTAATTTTTCAATAGCATCATCTATATTATTAATTGGTATCATAATTGCCCTTTTCCATTAAGACATTCTTTCATGGCATCTATACACATAGCATCATTATCATAACAGTTGGGTCGTTTTGCTGGACAACCATCACAATTAAAATACCAACTTAAAAAAGCAGCCATATCATCAATATCAAATTCTTTAATCTATTCAAATCTAGTTTTCTAATCCATATTTAATTCTCTTTTCTAATTTATTTTAGTTTTCATCAGTTAAATCCCAATTAAAAATACTATTCATTTGATTTTCAGTAAAACCATAAGCAATCCCAGCATCACGGCAAAAGTCTCTAAACTCAGAAAGAAGAATATTATCTTCATCATTCTTAGAAACTCCAAAATTTCGACCGCCATTCCAGTCTTCAAAATAAATATTTATAGAATAACTCATTTTTAAATACCTCTTAATGATCAATACTAATTTTCGTTACCATCATATAATTTCTAAACCACTCTTTAATTTCTCGTTTTGCCATTGAATATCCGTCAGCAGCATTCATTCCAAAATAATTTATATTCCATAAAAATTGATAATAAAAAGCATCCATATATTCATCCATTAAAATTTCTTGAGCATAATTATAAGATCTAGATACACTAATAATTTCTCCAGAATCCATATTATAAACAATATACACTTCATCATTCATCTTCAAAATTTACCTCATCAATCCAGGCATAATCTTCAATATATCCTTCTTGCTTTAATGTAGTCATATCCGCAATATATGCTTCATCATTATTATTATTGCCATAATCATCTTTGTATGATTCCTCAAGAAATTTTATAGCATTGTTTTTATTATGGAAAAAATAAGTAGCTCCATCACCTTCAAATAATACCATATAAAAATTTTCCATAATGAAAATTCTCCTTTTTATTATATTCCTAATTCTTGTATCATTTTGCGAATATTATTAAGTTCTACGCTAGAAACTTCAGCTGGCTAAAATGTATCTGGTTCGCCAAAATTACTATTATTATTATTAAAATTTAAGCCATTTTCTGGCATAAAAGGCGTTTTTGGACAAGTCATAGTAATTGCTACTTGAATCATTTCGCCATCTTCTTCTGCCTAAACGTATAATTTTTTATTACTAGTATCTACGCCAATGAAATCTTTTCCAAAAGCATTACGAATTTTATTTTCTACTTCTGTTTTTGCAATAGCACCTTTTGCCATATTTTATCTCTCCTTTAACACCAATATATATTTATAAAAACATATTGCGGTTTTTTATCAGAATTAGGAAAAAATTTTTCAAATTCTGTCATAAAATTATTCCATTTAGGAATACATTCTTTATCGAAATGAGGAAGATCATTTCCAAATTCTACATATTCTCCTGGGTCAATGCTATCAGTTAATTTAATACCAAAAAATCGTGCATCATCATCATAAGAATAAATAGGCCAACAAAATTCACTATCACAAAAATCATCAGCCCATTTTTCCCATTCTGGATTAGGCTCCCAATCTTCTCCTAAATGATTAGGCATAGGAGCATCTTCATATTTATTGATAATAAAACCATAACCAAGAAAAGCTGTTGAAGGACTACTCATACTTTATTCTCCATAATAATTTTTTTTGCTTGTAAAATTTTATATTTTTTTATGAAATCTATTTTTGCTGCATCGCACACATGCTCACAATATTTACAGCTTCCCCCATTCATACAAGACTATTTACAATTTAGTCTTTGTTTGGTAAATTCTGGAGGCAACATTCTATTCATTATATCATTATCTTTAATTCCAATAATTAATTCAGATAATCGTCCAGGCCATTCTTTCTATTCTGCATAAATTCTATATAAAGCCTATTCCTATTTTTGATTGATGTATTGAAATTCGCAAACATCAATAGATTCTAATAAAGATAAATCTTCTGGACGGATCCATGCACCAATTAAAGGGTTAAAATTTAAATATGAATCTGTTGAATTGACAATCATTCTTTTTTCAATATCAATTTTACTTAAAAAATCCATTTCATGAGCTAACTAACCGCCTATTCGAACAGCGCATACTCCAAAATTTATTAAAGCATTTAATTGATATCCATATCTGGCTGGAATTAAATTGAAAAATTTATATCCTTTTTCTTTTGCGTCTAATAAAATAGAAGTATTATTACTAGCAATTCTAAATCCAGATTTACATATTATTTTATATTGAGATAAAATATCCCAATTAATATTATCATTTGTATCAATTATTAAAGTAATAATTGCATTTGGATTAATTTTAACAGCATCATAAATAAAATTATGATCTAAATAATTTATCATAAGTTCATTGGCTTTTTTTAAATATTCATTAGTCTATCGTCCACTTAAACAAAAACGCATATTTATTTTCACCTCTTTCTTTTTTTATTTTACCATTTTTTTTTAAATATGTCAATAAAAATAAAAACCATCTAAAATTAGATGGTTTTTATTTTTAACTATTTTATGCTAACTTATAAACTGAAACTCGATGATTCTTTCCGTCAGCCCCAGTGACATTTGTCTCGTCTTTTACAGCTCGACCAGCCTTAACAAGAGAAGTCAAACGATAAGTGACCTTTGCAACAGAAATATTCTCATTGCCAATGCGCTCAGTAATGGCATCACGAGTTTCAAATTCATCAGTAAGAGCATTATAGACAATCTCCAAAAGTTCATCACCCTCGGCACGCTTAATAGCAGCACGCTCTTTAGCCTTTTCCGCTCTAGCATCAAGAGTCTCAATTTCCTTATCACAAAAAGCGATAATTCCATCAATATCAAGATCTCCAACATTCTCAGCCATACTACAAAGAGTCTTAATAGCCTCATACCGCTCACGCTTAGTAACCTTAACAACAGAATCAGACATAATTCATTCACCTTTCATTTTTTAATTTTTTTATTTATTTTTGTCTTTCTTACATACTTATTATATAATATTTTTTTTAAATTTTCAAATTAAATTTCGTTTTTTCTTAATAAGTATGTCTGTTTCTTTTGTAAGACGTTTTTTTCTTTTCTTTATCTTACATATATATTATATAATTTTTTTTTAAAAAAATCAATTAAGAGTTTATTCAGTTATTATTTTTTTGCATGTATTCAGCTATAATATTTTCAATATTATTATTTAAGTTAAATACATCTTCAAACTCGCTTTTATTAATAATATCATCTACTGTAATATATTGATGATGTCTATAATGATTGTTCATAGTTTTAGGCGGATTAGAAAACAATTCTTTATATTTATCATTCTCTTTTGGATGATAAACCCAAATTCCTTCATCATAAAAGATAGGATCGTTATCTTCATTATATCCAATTAACCATTCAATATAATCTAAATTACTATTAATATGAGTTTCATCTGTTAAATCATCAATACCACATTCATAATCTAAACAATCAATGCAAATTAATCCATCATAATCATCAATATAATATCCATCTTCTTCTCTTATATAATTTCCACAATAACAACAACGAGTAGATGGATCACAATTTTCGCAAAACACAAATTCTTCTCTATCTGGCTCACTATATTCTCTACCACACCACATACAAGTCGCTTTACCGCCATAAGGAAGTTCAAGCATATAATGCCATTTTTCTTCATTTGGGACAAACCAGTGAGTAATATTTTCATATTTACCAATTTTTTCTCGATTAATTCGGGCTCTATGCTTATCTAATGTCCCAATATCATTATACATATATCCTTCAGGATATACGCGAAAATATAAATCTCCTTCGTTAAAAGGTATAGGATTACTATCTTGTAGATTAATTTCATCATCATCATAATCCCAATTTAAATTATTATGAGCCAATTCTTTAATCCACATTAGAACAGTATTAGTTAAATTTTCATCCTAAAAACAGTATCCTTTTACTTCAGTGATCATTTCTGGATAAATGATAAATAATTCACGCCAATGTTTACTATTCCACTCATATTCATTCTAAGAACCGAATGTCATTTTATGCTTAGGATTATGTAAATAAGCCATCAATACGTAAGGAGAATTCATACATTCAATAGTACCAGCGCGATAATCTCCATGATTCATCCAATTCATACAACTTTGCCAATCATTATCATTATCGCTCATAGTCATAAAGTCTAGTGGGTGAATTGATAAGCACAATTCTCCATCCATATGTTTATTATTTAAAATTTGAGAATGCCAAATACGAAATTTTTCTAGCACTTCTTCTTTACAACCATATTTTTGAGCTAATTTAGTGATAATTCTCATAGGCCGCATACCTTTTGAAACTTTAAAAGACTCATTATCAGGCGGCAAATAGAATACTTTGGTATTATTTAAATATTTATTTTCTGCTAATGTAGCTGGTTTAACAATATCATAACATAATTGAAGAAAATCAGGGTCTATATCTTTTTGATTAGTTAAAGGAGCAATAATTTCTCTATTCCACCAACAAAGAAATACCCAACAATCATTCTCATATTTTTTACTAGTAAAAGTATTAATTAAATTTTGTTCTGGAATAACATAGGTATATGGACGTCGTACAATTAACTAGTTACCGAGCATATTAAAGAGAGTAGTTTTTGAATTTTCCCATTCGGCAAAAATTGTATCCAAAGAAGCCATTGGACGATTTAAACTATCATTATTAATCGGTCCAAAAGATGAAATATAGTATTGAATAAGTTCTTGTTCTGCATCATTAATTAATTCTAACAAAAATAAATACTTCCTTTTTTATATAATAGTAAATTAGGGAATTTTTACTAAAACGTAAAAATTCCCAATATATTACTGCTCGTTTCTACGAGCCCTAGCATCCTTTAATGCTTTTTGTAATTTTTCATAATCTTTTTCTTTCTTCTTTTGTTCTTTATCATTAAGCATCATTAAAAGAATATAAGAAGATACATCTCCACTTAACATTAATGCAAGAACAGTAGGATCAAGATTATACATATTATCTCCCAAAAGCAATGACATAAGCAAACCATTATTATCTTTTGTAGATAGCATTAAAGGTAACAAACTACCAAAAGGATTCTTCTTATCTGCTGCTGGTAAATAAGACGCAAGACTAATAATTGTAGTTAAATAATCAAACCCAAATGGTGATACTGCAGGTAAAATTACATACTCAGTTCCAGCAATTGGATCTACTGCTAAAAATCTACCTTCTCCTTGCTTTTTTTCTACAATAACAAGATTTCCATTATGAATGACAACATCGCCTTCATCTACGTCGTCAACTGCTTTGGGTACTTTATAAACAAGTTTCTTTGTATCTACTGGAATATTTAATACATCAACATCCATTAATCTTTTCTTATCTTTATCATAAGAAACCCATTTACCAGTTTTATTTTTCAATGCTATTCCATATGTTGATAATCTAATATTACTTCCTTCATATGGGCCAAAATCAAATTCATTTGCCATATTATTTTTATCTTCCTTTTTTTCTTTATTTGGATCACCCCAACATAGAGTTCGGTCATCTTTCATATATAATACATTTTGCTAAACATTGTTGTAATAATTATCACTAACTGTCCAAGTTGGAGTTGTAACAGTTGTCTATAATCCCCAGTCTGATGTTCCTCCAACAGTATTAGTAGTAAATGTATAATTATCATTAAGTGTAATAGTATTACCTTGTAAAGATGAAGTAACTGTTATATTAGGAGCTGTTGCTGCATAGCTGTCTGTATTTGACATTTTTAGTCACTCCAATATATATTTTTCTATAATAATTATATCATATTTTTTTTTAAATGTCAATATTCTTCTTCTATTATCTCTTGTTCAATAAAAAACATATCTCCATTATAACGGGCTTTAACAGTTTCATCTCCTATATATGCTTGGATATCTTCTGCTATTTGTCTTAACTCTTCTTCTGTATAAAGTTTATCTATATACTCATTATCATAAGTTAAAAATAAAACAGCATCTTCTCTTAACGGACCAAATTCTTTATACTTATCATAAATATGAAAAAGATTTTCTTCAAAATTACGAGCAAATGCTAAATCAAATAAATCTTCAATAGTATTTACTGTAAATTGTTTATCATTTATAATAATAGGATCATCATTTTCATAAAGTTCTTGTAAAAGATAAAAATCTTCTATATTATTATAAGAAGTTAGATTTGCCATAGAAGTTAAAAAGAAGTCAATGGTTCTTGTCAATTCATAATCATCAATGCCAGCAAGATATCTTTGTTTAGATGAAGTATCTAAATTTTTAAAATGAAAATATAAATTTTTAAATTCATCTAACATACTATTATAATAGACAAATTCTTTCATTATGAATACCTCCTAGATGCTGGGTCAACTACATCAACAGTTCCAATGAAATTCATATTCATAAGCATTGGGTCATAATTTTCTCTTAGATTAAGGTATTGTATTAATCCATGAGCTAACTGATCACAAAGACTTTCCTTAATATGAGCATACATTTTATCTTTATCTTCTCCCATTAAAGAATAACAACGAAGCATATGCTCATCTACAACAGCTTTTGCCGCTAAGGTCACCGTATCAGAATGTTCTTTGACAATGTGGATAACTCCATATTCGTCTTTATTTTCAAATTCAGTCCCGCAATATTCACAATAATACTTCCCCCAACTTTTATGTTTTACATGGCCTCCACAATTAGGGCATCTAAGTTCTTTCATTATTTATACTCCTTTGGTAAAAAAATATATATGATTTTAAGGATAGACCATAGATAAACTAGACCTATCCCTAAGAATGTAAATATTCCAATTTTAACAATCTTATTCTACATTTCCTAAATCCTCTTTAATTGTACACCGAGTTAACACAGTCTGCTTAACAGCTTTATAAGTAGTATGATCTTTAATCGTTCCTGCCATATAATACATATGGCCTTCTTCAAGATGTTTAGCAGTAGTGCTCCAAGTAAAAACATTTCCCGCTTCATCTGAAAAAGTATGAAAGATACTAGTCCCATATATATTATCTATTTCAATTGCTCTAACACAAATCAAATTAAGAGTAATACGCTCTCCAATTTTTCCAATCCAAACAGAAGTGCCCGGGTCATACAACTTTTCATCGACGATAGCGGTAATATCTTTATCAGGAATTAACTGACCATCAAACGAAACTTCATCCCACTCTAATTTAATAGGAGTGATTCCAGCAGGAAGAGTTTCAGGCATTTCTTCGGCAGACGGCAAATACCATCCCCACAATTTAGTATAGCGGCAAGGAGAAAGTTTAAACCAATCAAGAACAGAATAAGTATCTCCTTTAAAAATCCAGATATAACCAGCTTCTCCAAAACCAAGAACATCTCTACGACTTTTAGCAGGCTGAATAATTGTTACTTCTGGATTATAACGACGATATTCTGCTTCATTATATGCTCGTACAACTTTTTCATGACCATTTCTCATACGAACTTTTACATACATTTTACCATTAACTTCATATGGCTCGCACAACTGCTCCAATTCCTGGTAAGATTTAGCAACTAAAGCACTCATTTTTATCACATCCACCCTTCAAAAATCATTTCCAGTTCTTTTACCGCTTCTGGATTATTATTCATAAAATTAACAACAAACATATTTGCTTCAAATTCATCAAGAATGTGCCAATAATCAAAAGCATTACATACACTTTCTTTTTGAAATTTAAAGATAAGTTGGTCAAGAATATCATAGTTACTATCTGTAAGACAATGTCCTAATTCATGTAAAAAAGTTAAAACAGAATTAGTAGTATTTACATCACAACCATATTCATGAAGAAATTGACGAAAATCATTATGAGTAGGTTTATCTTTTTTCCCTATATAGATTATTTGTTCTTGCCAACCATAACCAGATTCTTTATTATATAAAAAAATAAGTCCATTGAAATGAAGATATTTTTGTACCCAATTATTTAAATCATTGTTAAGAGTTTTAGGGATACTCACACCAAGATGAGAAAAATAAAATTTCATAAAAAATACCTCATTTCTTATTTTCTATAAATATTATATAATATTTTTTTAAAATTTTCAATTAAAAAATTAAAGAGGCAATACAAATTGCCTCTTTAACTTATCGCCATTCACAAATTAAATACATCTGTGGGATTTCTGATGTTGCTACATCTGGGAACTCTTTTCTAAATATATTCATAAAATCTTCCCAATCTTTTGGGTCAATTTCTCTGGATATATCCATACTAATTGGTTCATAATAATCACTATAACCGAGAACAAGACCGCAAAAAATATCGCTATCAGCAGCATAACCATTAATATAACAACAATAATCTTCAAGTGTCATATAATTCGCATCATTTATCTTATCAATTTTATCCATATAATTATGATACTCATCACTTGAAAGAATATATCCATATCCAATTTTTGCCGCAGCATCAACACTCATAATTAGTCTCCTTATATTTAATATTATTCATATGATTATCTTATCTCAGGAACGCTAGTGATTCCAAACTGCTCAATATAAGAATCTAAACTATCTCTCCTCCATTGAGCATCAGTAGGATTATCAGGATAATTCCAAATTAAATATTTTGCCTCTTCCCAAATAGATAAAAGAATTTCTTCCAGTAATCCTTTATCATAACTAGCATAATATAGAAGAGTATCAGTCGTTTCTGCTCGTTTTTCTAGTTTATATAAAATATAAATATTATTCAATATAATAATCCTCCAAATTTATAATTTCATAAGCAGAAGTTGCCATAGGAGCCGCAAATTTTTTCCACCATTCTTGTGGAGTATAATATTTAGTTAAGGATGGCAAATTAAATGGTAAGGAAAAACAATAAATTAACCATTGTTCGTATTCTGTATCAAAATAACTATCCATTACTATCTCTTGAAGTAATTCTTTATTATCTGAAGCATAAGTAATTTTATCATTAACTAAAAGAATATACATATTTTCTCCTTTAATTATTCAATATAATAATTTCCTAAATCTATAATATATTGTTCACTTAAAAAAGGATATTTTTTTTCTGCTTTCCAAAAAGAAATAGCATCTTTTGGACGAAATCTATATCGTGTATTTGCGGCGTGGCAATGAAGATTATAAGTATAATAAGCAAAATTAAAATAATCATCTACTAAAATTTCTTGAAGCAAATCTTTATCAGGAGAAATATATTTAAGATTATCTCCAATATAATAACCATATAACTTATTCTACACGGTATTCCTCCAAATCTTTAATGAATCGAGAAGGAAAATAATACATATTGAATTTATTAGTATTTTTCTTTTTTATTTCGTGCCAAAATTTATAAGGCGTAAGAGTTTCAAATCGTTCAATAACATCACGAGAACGTCTTTCTACATAATATAAATAAAAAGCATCTTCATAATAGTCATCCATTAAAATTTCTTGAAGCAATTCCTTACTAGAAGATACTTTTTTGAGTACATTATCAACAAAATATCCATAAAGTTTATTATTTGACATATTTTTTCTCCTCTATAATATAGCGTTTTGTTAAATATGAATTTTCTTTTTCATGCTTCCAAAAATTTTTTGGTTCTTCCCAACAATTTAAACAAAAACAATTAAACGCTTCCTCAAAATAGTCATCCATAATTAACTCTTGAAGCAATTCTTTATCAAATGATAAATATTTTACCCAATCAAAATAACTATCTTGACAATGATAAGCATAAAGTTTATTTGTCTCCATGATTTCTCTCCATATCGCATATAAAAAAGAAATCATAAATGTCATTATAAGAATCAAAAACTTCATCAAGCTTAGGATCCCAGACAGAACCGCATTTCATAACGCCATTTACACAATTATGCACTTTTTCAGTAATATCAGTATAATTTTCATAAATCTCTTTACATTTTTTTTCAATCATTTTATGAAGAAGGGTCCATGCTTCATGGGCACAAAGATGATCATTATGAACATCAGGAGCGTTGTCTTCTAAGTCCATAATGTCTTCAATTAATTCGCACATTTCACGAAAAATAGTTTGATCCATTATACTTCCTCCATCCACTTATGATTACGTTTTATGATAGTAGAATGTATACCGGAATGAAAATGTATTTTTAGTTTAAGATGTCGCATTTTCCCAGAATCGTGTAAAGTTTCAAGTTCATTCAAAATTTCGATATTATCCAAATCTAAAAAGAAAGTAGTAGTTCCCGCTTTATATGCAGTACGCACATATTTAAGAGCATCATTTACAGTTTTAAAATGTTCGTCATAGATATTACCGGCCGGTGTGGACCGCAGGTCATCAACATAAATATATTTCATATTACACCAATCTCCTTAAAGTTCAATTCAGCGTGTCGACCTTCTAATTTTGCTTGTTCATATGGATGAGGGTCTTCCGCCCATACATTAAAATATTCTACAATACATTGATTAACCCAATACCAAATTTTTGATTCTATAAAAAGCCCAGTTTCAAACCAGTATTGTGTCGTTTTATTTGTTTTATTATCCTTACATTCTAATAGAACGTATAGCTGTGCTCCACTACCATCAAAATAAGTATAAAATTTAGACTGCTTTTGGTAAATAATAAAACGACCATTCCAGAGCCAGTCATTTTTTATATTTTTATTTAAATCGCGGACTATTTTATTTACATATCGCTGATACTTTTTACGTTTTAAACTGGTTAATTTCATCATAATTACATCACCGAAAATCCTACATAATAATTAATATTATCAGTTACTTCAGAGAATGCTTCTTCTCCAAAAATATTAAGATATTCTTTGAGCATATTTTTTAATTCATTATCATCTATAAATAATGTAGGAATTTTATGAAGTTCTCCATCACCCATAGAAATAAGATTAAGGCCAAAAAAACAACGATAACTATCTCCCCAACCATTTATCTGTTGAGTATATTCGCTATCCATTAATTCATCGAATTTCTCAGGGCTAAGAGTAGAAATTTGTTCATCGGTAATTTCAAAACCATAACCGTAAAATGCTCTATAGCTAATACTCATAAAAAAATTCCTCATTTCTTATTTTTCTATAAATATTATATAATATTTTTTTAAAATTTTCAAATAAAAAAATACTTTACCTTAAAAAATAAGGTAAAGTATTTTCTTTATTATTCATTACCGCCAATACTTTTTACGATACCATCAATAGGTAAACCGCGAAGAAGTTTATTAGTAACATCAGCGACGCTTTCGTCATCCCCAGCAATAGAGTATGGAGCAATAGCATTAACAAGATTATTAGCAATTTCAGCATTAGCAGTTGCAGTAAGAGCTTCAATCAAACCAGGCCCAATAGAATTCATAATTTTAGCAACAGTTTCAGCATAAGCGTTTTGCTTAGCCTTTTCAATTTCTAATAATTTATTCTTATAAAGAATTTCCTGATCTCTATCAGCCTGCTTACGTTTTCTTTCAGCATCAGCAATTGCATCACTCAGAACTTGAAGATCCTTTTCAGCCTGTTTAGAAGCAGTAGCTTCAGCTTCTTTAAGACGATTAATTTCAGATTGAATATTAAGTTTATTAGTAGATTCAATACGATCAAGTTCAAGTTTATGAATCAGCTTTTGATTTCTGACTTCATACTCTTTCTTTTCTGCTTCTGCTAACTTGGTAGCGACTTCAACACGCTTATCAGCAGTAGAAAGTTCAAGAGCACGTTCAACCATATCATGCTGGTGCTCATTAAGCATAGATTTAATTTCGCTTTCTACATCAATAGCAAGAACTTCGCAATCAGAAACATACATACCATTTTCAGGGAAGAAACGTCCAATATGCTTTGCCTTATCTGTATCTTTTACCTCAGATTTATCACGGGCAATAGCTACATCTCTTACAATATCAATATAACGCTGATAAAATTCTTCAATAGTATAATTTTTAGCTGCTCTCTTTAATAAAGAACGCTCTCGATCGCACATAAATTTAACATAGTTATCAATATTAAACCAGCGATCCTGATACTTCTGATCAAAATCAACGCAATAAGATACTTTAATCCCGCAACGAACAAAATCTTTAGTCTCAACAGTTACAAAATCAGAAACTTTATTAGTTTCATGGCGTAAGAATACTGTATGAAGCAATTTATCTGTAGTTTTTGGCTTACCAGTAGAGAGCTGCAACTCTTCAAGAGTCTGATCATAATCCAGCATTACAGTCTGAGGGCCGCAAATCACTTTGCGATTACCATTCTTAGAGATAACATTTACAGCATATCCAGTCCAAACATCAACACTTACAATACCTTCATACTTAGTGTCAAGAGTAATAGTTCTAGGTTTGGTATAGCTAGTACCACGAGAAATATTAGCTTTAGCTTCTAAGTTTGCAAGAGTATCTCCCAGACTATTAGAAGTTGTGTAAGCAGTAAATTCATCAATAGAAATAGTTTTAAGTGATTTTTCAAGATTTTTTTCATTCAATTGCTCATTATAAGCAATTGCTTCAGCATTGCCAGGATACATTAACTCGCACTGATGACGAGAGAGCTTACGTTTTACGACAACTTCAAAACGAGGGTCAGGCAAATACATAAGAGGTCCGAGAACAGTTTTAATTTCGCCAGTTAATCTATTCATGATATATCGGCCTTCGCCCTTAGGAATAGCAATTGCGTGATGCATCATCTTACCATCGTAAGTAATAATAGCATGTTCAGGACGAGGATAATAAATCATCTGGTCTTTACCAGTCAAAAATAACTCTTCACCTACTGGATGAATATTTTTCTTTTCATCAGTATATTCTGCAATTACTTTAATATAAATACCAGAAATAGGAGAAAGTTCAACTGCACGGAATACATAACCACCCTTGGGGCTGGTTACAAAATTTTCAGTAGGTTTGGGAAATACAACAGCAGGACCATGAAGATAACGCTTATTGCCATCTTCATCCTTCAAAATACAGTATTCAAGACGCTCAAGAGTAACAGCATCACGGATATACCCATTACTGTCATCATTATTAATAGGAATTACTTCAATACCAGTAGGAGGAATGTAGAAAGAAACTTCAGTACCTTTAATTACAAGGATCTGACCATTAACATAAGTCTGCTGAGGATTCTCAATCAAATTACCTTCTGCATCTCGAATTTCGCCAATAGAATTACTAGCAGCATTAGCTTCATAAACACGAGCAAGAAGATATTGATTAGTTCGTAAAGCGTGACCACGAATAACCTTTGCCATCTGACCAGGATAAAGAGCAAAACTTGCAGGACCAGTAATATTAATCTTTTTACCAATTTCCATCCCATCCGGTAAAACATTTGATGTACCAGCCGCCGGATGCTTATTGTCCTTAGCCGGATTCTTTAAAATAATATACCAGTTCTCTGGTGCAATAGTTAAAAGATGAACTGCATGTTCATAAGAACAAGGTTCAAATCTCTTGGTTGTAGAATTAAATCTTACAAGACTATCACTTTGAGATAAAGACATTTTAGTCGGCCCAACTAAACAAGAAATAAAACCTTTAGTTGAGTCAAGAACATAGGCATATTCATTAGTAGAAAGAACTAAATCTTTCTAAATATTATCATTCATTTATTTTTTTCTCCTTTATTATTTTTTCTATATATATTATATCATTTTTTTATAAAAAAATCAAAGAAGAGATTTATTTATCTTCTTTGATTTTCGCATATTCTTGTATAAAACGTAATCCTTCTATTGCGTATCTTTGTCTTTGATCCTCATACCGATAATTTTCTTCTGTTAACTAGGGATCTTCTTCAATGATTTGACGATGACCTTCAATAAGGTCTTGTTCAAATTGTTGTTCTTCTTCTGTGGGTTCATATTTAGGATCTTTTGCTACTTTTACTAAAAATGCAATAAATTTTTCTGTTTCTTCATCATCAATTAAATATTCACCTTTAATACAAAAGTTATACCATTTTTTAACAGGGATTGCAATTAACTAAAATAGAATTGAAAAAAAATCTTTTAAAAATGAATACATCATAATGGGTGTTCCTTTCTTCGTAGTCAAATAAAAATCGTATTTATTCTTTTATAAATTTGACTATCTCTAAAAAATTTTGTAAAATAATTAGTGAAGGATGTGATATTAAATGTTGCTTAAAAGAAGATGCCTTGGAGCTGGTATTCTAATAGGACTTGGGGCACTTGCTAATATAATGGTCGGTGGAGGCTGGTTAGGTTCTTTACTTTTTGCTACTGGATTATTTAGTATTTGTGTAAACTAGTATTTATTATTAACTGGTTAGTTTGCTAGATTATACCGTAAAGATGAAGACTTTATATATAACTTAATAGAATTAATTTTAATGGCTAATCTTAATTTTTTGGGGATAGTTATAGTAGTACTTTTGACTAGTTTTATGACTCATTCTGCTACAAATGATGTTGCTATTAATATTGCGGTAGCCCGTAATGCTAAATTATGGTATCAACATATTGCCGCAGGAGTTATTTGCGGTTCATGTATTTAGATTGCTGTTCAAAATTATAAAAAAGATAAATCTGCTATTGGTGTTATTTTACCAGTAATGGTATTTATCTTAACAGGTAGTGAACACTGTATAGCAGATTTCTTTTATTATATGTTAGCTCATAATATGGGGACGCAGCAATTTTTACAAATTTTAGAAGTAATGTTCGGTAATTTTATCGGAGCAAGTTTGGTTCTATTTTGTAGTTCGAACAATGCAATCCCATATCTTTCTCCCGTTGACATTCAGTAGCCATTTGACAATGACAAGTCGAACAATGCTTCTCAACCAAATGAGGATTCTTCACCTGAACATTCATAATCATTGGGCCTTTTCTAATTGTTTGTGAAACCTAATGTGGTTCGCTATGGTCTGCTTGGAATCCGCATGTTTCAGCATAGGCACAAGAAGTACAGTTCCCAATTAAACCATAACATTGAGGGCAAAGAAATAGAATTTTGTCCTCAATGTTTGTGATTACTAGTCCTACTGCTGGATGTTCTTTCCCGCAAAACTAGCATTGTTCAGTATGTATTGGAATTTTTAATTGACTGAACCACGTCTTCATCATTTCCCTCGATAAAGAGAACACTAGTATTACCAGTATTATCATTTACTACTTCAAGATTAATTTTTACAATTTCATTAAAATGAACGCTTACCTGGCGGCAAGCCTCTTCACAAGTATGAGCAAAAATAAATAATTTATCTTCTTGCTCTTTATCAGCATAGCTATCATACCATGTAAGCTCACAATAAAAAAGTTTCATTCACATGCCTCCATCAATATCATGATTATCCCAGATACAATCTATAATTTCCTGGGGAGTGTGTTTAGTTGCTTCAACGCGGAAAGGAATTGCAGTGTCGCTGCAATAAATTTCAATAGTGTTATTAGTTGCGGAACTAATTGTTGCGACAATTTTGTCTTTGTTAATGCGGAGAACACCACCACCGGGTAGCGAAAAACTCTTATAATTTTTATTCATTATAAATTACTCCTTTATTATTTTTTCTATATATATTATATAATATTTTTTTATAAAATTCAATATGAAAATCTGTATATTTTTGTTAAAATAAAATATATTAAAATTTTACAACTTTTTAGGCAAGTTTAAATGCCTATCTTTTTTGGTATGTCAAAGACCTTTAAAGACATACCTAAATCCGCAATGGAAAGGATTGAAATATTTTTGGAAGATAAGAAAGTGCATTAGATATCGGTGAAATTAACTACGGAAGAGTATGGCTGGTTAGTGCGATATTGTGATAAACACGATGTATCTATGGCTAGTATAATTAGAAAAGGTTTCCGTATGTATAGAACCGCAGTAAGTAAAAATAGTAAAACTACTAACAAATAGTAGTAAAGGAAGAGAGAACAAATAACAAATGAAACAAAAGATTATATTTTCAAAACAAATTATGTTAGGTCTATTGGAGAAAGGATTTCGTCCAATAGAGTCATTCCCGAATCCTACTAATCCAAAGTATTTGGCTTGGGCTTTTGAAGAAAGTGATGCTCTTGAAGAAGCATTTGCGGAAGTCCTTGCGCAAAGGGGGTAATAATCTTGGCAACGACTTATAGAAATTCAAAGATTATTTATCCTGGATATGAGGCTTTAAAAGATACGACGCATCATTATTATAGATTAAGTGCGGCAGCATTTGAGAAAGTTGTGAAAGAGTGCAAGCCTTTTGAAGTTTATTTATGGATTTATTGTCATAGGATTAAAGATAGTTGGGCTTTTAGTCCATAGGCTTTAATTGAGGAATTTGGGGGTAGTGATAAAAGTTGGCGTGAAGCCAGATAGGGATTAGAGAATAAGGGATATCTCGTTTAGATTTCTGGTAATGGATATAGATTTGATGAAGTGCCGCAGACTTATGAAAAGGATAAGTTGAAAGTCATATTGAGTTATGAGGTTGACAAAGATGCTGAATGGATAGAAAAAGATGTCGTGCGGCTTAGCGATGGAGAGTTAAGACGAGTTTAGACATTTTAATAAATTATGGTAATTTATTAAAAGATGGGGCGGTCGTAAATACGGTAATTTTTACCGTTTTATACGAACGGAAAAACGGTAATTTTTACCGAAACTGCGACCGTAAATGCGGTAAATTTTACCGAAAGTTAATATTAAAAGTGGTAAATTTTACCGCATTTACGAACGGAAAAACGGTAAATTTTACCGAATTAAATGAATCTTCCTAAATTTTTGTGATAAAAGTATTAATTCGGTAAATTTTACCGAATTTGCGACCGTAAAAGCGGTAATTTTTACCGTTTTAGCATTTTTATTTAGATTCGGTAAATTTTACCGAATTTACACTCGGAAAAGCGGTAAATTTTACCGCATTTACGTATCACAAAAACGGTAATTTTTATCGAATTTACGACCGGAGAAACGGTAAAATTTACCGAAAGTTGGTCTGGAATTAGTAGATGCGGTCGTTGGAACAGGCATTTTCACCAAGATTCGGTAAATTTTTCCGGAGAAATATAATATATATATTTTTATATAGATATATTATATAATATATATTTTTAATTATATAATATATAGTATATAATAATATATATAATAGATAGTAATATAAATCTATAATTATAAATCATATTTGTGAATGGGGAGTATTGGCGGCGAGTGGTCCACTGGGAATAGGGGAAATAGAGGTTTTGGAAAATGGAATGAAAAATTGGCGGGAGGGTGTTTTAAAAAATGAAATGAAAATAAAAAATCCTTTCACTTTTTAGATAGTGAAAGGAAATATTGTTTTTGGAATGGTATATTATGACGTTATATTTGTATTGTGTTGGGTTGGATTGCGTTACGTTATAACACTGGATTGCGTTACAGGTCTGGCCTCCGCCCGGTTTATCTTGACTTTTAATTTTCATCGTTGCCGTCAACCGTTTCTAAAAAACTCGTATTCCCACTTTATCCAACTCAACTCTACGACAATTATAAGTAGAAATACGAGTTCATCTTCGTTTCTTATTTAACGGCAAGTAAATTTGTCAAATTTCAAGGTACACAATTAAAATTAATTCCGGCACTTATTAGATACCAAACTTATCAAAGAACTTATCTACTGTATCTTCTACCTTATTCTTGCTCTTGGACACCTGTTCCGCACCAATCTCAAAGAATCCATTCAACTTATCAAGTAGAGGAATAAACTTCAACACCTGCTCCATCACATAATTGACATCCTTAGTATTGAGATACATATCGGCCACGACATAATTCTCAGGGACATCATGATTCTTAAAATATTCGTCAATATAAGCATTCCAAGCCGCGGCAAGCCCATTAGCTTTTTCATCCAACTTGCTTTCCTTCTGGAACTTAGCAAGTGCATTATTCAAAGTATCAGCAAAAGCCTGAGCCAACTCAACAGCATCTCCACCATTACGTAGATACTTCTCTACATCATTAAAATTATAATTCATTTAAGAAATTCTCCTTTATTTATTTTCTATATATATTATATAATATTTTTTTAAAAAATTCAAATTAATACTTTTTATACATAGTTAAACCGACCGGCTTCAAAAATTTTTTCGTTTGCTCTGGAGTCGTATTGCCAGTTATAGTCTTGTTTTATCTATGAAAGTTAAAAATAAAGGTGTTAAAATGAGAATGAAAATTTTTGTGCGAGGCAAATAGAATTAAATCCGTGGCTCCTCATTTAAAGTATGTTTTTTTTATATTATATCATATTATTTTATATTTGTCAATTATTAAATAAAATATAAGGCCGCATATGCCTACTTTTCCTTTCTCTGTTCCTCTTGGAACTCGTATGCCAGGCATAATTCTTGTCCTCCGCACTACTTTTAAAAGTAGAAACGTGAATTCGTGTTAATTTTTTTTGATGTGAGGCAATTTGACCTTTAATTTTGGCTTCTGGAATAGGATAAAATGATGCTATTATCCGGGCGTGCGGCCTAAAAAAAAATGGTTTTTTTTGATATTATATCAAATTTTTTTTTAAAAGTCAAGTTTCCGACCGGCTTTTTTCGCCAAAAATAGGCAAAAAAAGTGGTATTTTTTCGAGATAAAACTAGCCAAAAACGCCGCAAAACTAAGTAAAAACGAGTTAAAACTACTTAAAAACGCAAAAAAACTAGTTTTTTTTGATAAAAAACTAGTTAAAATTTTTTATATACTGGTTTTAAAGCCACTTTTGTTTTAAAATCAATCGCATATGTGACTAGCGAAAGCCACCGACCGGTAAAATTAGGCCCACTTTTGTTTAAAATCGAGCCGCATATGGAGATTTTTTCCAGACATTGTGATATTTTTGTCAAGACATAGCGGCCGGACTTTAACGCAGTAGCGATTTAGCGATTTAGCGTGCTAAAGTGTTAGCGATTTAGCGTAGCAAAGTGCACAGTTTCGGGATATTATGTAAACCAATTTTTGTGCAATATTTTACTTGACAATTTTCCTGAAATATGATATAATGGAAGTTCGGCCCTACGCTAGCGTCTCCGGGCCGATTTGCCCGGGCATTATTCATAGGGGTGTATTATTATACACCCCTTATTTGTCATTCCAAAAGTCCTCTATATCCTGTAAGTTAGGAGCATTGGGATTGTTAATAGCACTGGGAAAATTAGTCACTTCCTCTGTGGCGTCCAAATCCCACACATCATCATTGAATCCATCTTTAGCAAGGAAAGGACATTTAGTATTAACGGCATCCCAAAATTTGCGTTCTGCTTCATCAGCATTTTCTGCTTCTACTTTTACATAGCCAGAAAAATCAATCCAGTATTCTTTCATTATTTAACCCCCATTATCAAATTTCTAATGTATGCTTCTACGCACACCCACCAAGGCAATTGAAAGAAATCGTAATTAAGCCGCCAAACTTTATTAGCATCTTCAAACCGTTCAACAATTTTCATTTTTATTAACTTCCTCCAAATCTTCAAAATCAGTTAATGTATAAACATCAGTCCAACGATATTCGCGCCGACACTTTGGGCAATACCCATTAGCAAAACAAAGCACTTTGTCCTCAGTGTCATAACAATCATAGTGGTCAAAAAGAGTTAAATCACAACCACAATAAGAACAAGATGGTGTTGGTTCCATTTTTTTATTCTCCTTAATAAGTATCAAGACCAAGAAGTTCGCCTTCCCAAGTCTCCATCTGCTCGATGAAACGCAGTTCCTTAAACTCAAAGCCATTGTCAAATACCAGACAAGCCCAAGCACTATCAAGACTTGATGCTTCGACAAGAATCTGCTCACCCTCGTTATCGCTATCTTCGGTAAATTCAAAAAGGAAGTCGTACATTTTCATTTTTTATTCTCCTTTTCTTTGTTTCTGGAATTAGTATATCACAAATTTAACTATTTGTCAAGATATTTATTATAAAATCATTATAATTTTCCATAGCCTCCTGAAGAAGCCCAATAAGTGAACAAGCACTATTCCCATCAATGTCCATAGCTAAAGCTAATGGACAATTATCGCAATCATTTATTTTACAATTATCATAAATTTCACACATTCTTGCCAAAGTTAATTTTTCCATTTTTATTTCTCCTTTTCTGTTTTCTGTAATGATTATAACATATTTTATTTTACTTGTCAATACCTATTTTGCGCCCGGGCAGTTAGGTGCGACTTACTCGCCGCACCATAATACCTCATCAGTATTCTCATCAACAATAGAAAGAAGCTCACCTTCCCATTGGATACCTGTATTTTCCATTAACTTACACATAGCAGAATATACTGGATCACTTCCATCGCAATAACTCGCAATGTCAGTCATAGCACACTCTTCTTCATCATCAGGAATTTCTACCTGATAATCATAAGTTACTCTCGCCCTCACATTCACTGTTTTCATCTTCATCATCCTCCATTTCAAAATAGAAATCATTGAAATAATCTTGCTGGGCTTTATAAAATTCATCTGCGAAATAATCAAAAAAGCCGTCTTGCTTCATCGCCCAATCAAGAAGAGTATCATAGCTTACCCAAGGTTTAAGATAATCACCAATCGCTCCATCGGTAAGCATATCAGTACAAGCATTTCCAAATGCTTCATTTTCAGATTCAAATTTCATTCCATCCCAATCACGAATAAACATTTTACAGACCTTCTTTCTTCATTGCCGCATCAATAGCTGCGGTGTCATTACGAAGCGCATAAACCAAAAGGTTATGAGCAAAAATCAAGGCGCTCTTTGTCTGCGCAGAATGAGCAACTTCAATACGATGCTTGAGAATCTTCAAAACGCAAACAAAAAGATAATTATTTTTATCCATTGTTTTATACCTCCCATTTCCACATAGCAATTCTCCAACCTATAGGAGTAAGATAAAATTTTCCATTACGACACTCAATCATCTCATCTTTCTCCAGTTCCCTTACAACTGGAGAATCATCAAGAGGAGAGCCAGGATGCCCGCACAGATAACTAATAATTTCTTTACGTGTCATTTTATTTACTTCCTTTCTTCTTATCTCTTGGAACAATTATAGTATAGCACAAGAGGAGTTATTTGTCAAGTGCCAAAATTATTTAAAATTTTTGAAATAAAACGCCCGGGCGACTGGAAAATTATTCATTTTCCAGCTGCTCGATGAATGCGATATACACATCGGGGTGCGTGTCTTCACTAAAAGCCAAGACAGCGGCGTCCATGGCCTCTTCACGGGTATTGGCTTCCACTTCAACTTCATAACCAAGAGTTACAGAATATTTCATTTTTTATTCTCCTTTAAGCAAGTAATTCTTGTAATTCGATTTCCCAAGGTTCCATTTTACGGGGCGGCTCCGGCTTAGGTTTCCAAAGCCGCCCATCTATGTCGGGGGCGCGGTCAAGACAATAAAGAAAAATATCTTTTTCTATCTTTACATCTTCAAGGCCAGTATGCCGTTCCTCAAAATCTATATCCCCACTAATGTATTTATATACAATCTCAGCGGTAAAGCGAGGCTTGCCCCTTACGGTAGTATATCCAAAGTATTCACAAAATCGTGCATAAGTTTCATCTTTGCCGAGAACTTCACGAGCCATTTTCAAAGTGTCCCACCAAGTCACACCATACGGCAGAAAATAACGGTACTGACTGGTAGTAATATAACGCTGGGTTAAGTTTAATGCCCGATTGTCAAACATAGCATTGTGGGCCGCTACAATCTGACAATCGTTTCGCTTACAAGCATCGAACACTCTCCACTTGATTTCCCGCCAAGTTAAAAGTTCACGCTCTTTTGCCCAAATCTCTTTCCAATAGTTAGGGATTTTTTCAGCATAGTAAGCAGTGGACATAAAATTTTTATCAAGGAACAAATCCTTATTAGTTAAAGACGCAATTTCAATAGTATTGCCGTCACGGTCAAAAACTTCAAAACCTACATCATAGGCAAAAGGGTCATCAAGACTATTAGTAGTCTCAGTATCAATCATCATGTAATTCATTTGTTTTCCCTCCTGTTTATGTATCTATTATACGCCATAGTATTTGTTTTGTCAAGAGAATTTTCAAAGAAAATTTCTTGACAGGCTTTTTCTCTTTCCGCTTTTAGGCGTTCGCTTTCATCAATTACCTTTTTGAAAAAACGACAAATAAAATAAATACCAATTACAGTAAGAAAAAACCATGATACAGGGTTATCCGCCATTATTTAACACTCCTTATCTTTTACTATAAAAATTATATCACGCTATTGGAATTATGTCAAGTAGTTTATTTTGTTAAGGTTTTAACAAATTGCCCGGGCAGGAACTCTACCACATTAAAGTGGTAGAGCCCCACAAAGGGAAAAAAGAAAGGAGAGAAAGAAAGGAGATATAAGAAAAGTATTGGTGACCCCTGGGAGGTTTGAACTCACCATTTTCAGGTTGAAAGCCTGATTACCTATCCAATTAGTAGAAGGGGCCATTTTAGGGGCGGGGGATTTACCCATCCCCCATGGGGGAATTATTACTCCGCGAGGGAGTAATAATTCTTCCGCTTGTCCTCAGTGCGGACAATCTTGCCAGCCTTGTAAAGCTGGGTCAGCAGGGCGGTCACAGTGCCAGCGGTGACACCGTTCTCCACGATAGCGGGACAGCCCTTGGCAATCTCAGCCGCCAGATACAGGCGGTCAGGCTCCATCCAGCCAACAATGGCTTCCTTATAACCCTCATTGGCAACCTGCTTTGCAGTGGGCTTCCGCTCCGCGGTATTCTTCTTGTCGAGCAGCTCAATCTCGTGATTGATAAACTCAACCAGACCCTCATTCTCAGCCACGGCGGGGATGCCGAGCAGTTCGTTAAAGCGGTCACGCTTAGTAACCTTCTTCTCAACAGAATTAGCCATAGTATCTACCTCTTTCTAAAATTTGTGCTACCAGATTCTTATGCCTTTTAGTAGCGGCAAGGCATTTATCAGCAGGGGATTTTCAACTCCCTCTTGCTTACATACTTATTATATCATAGGTTCAGGCTTTTGTCAAGACCCTTTTTATTTTTTTTGGGGGCGTGGGGGGAATCGAACCCCCCATTTAACTTTGCCCCATAGAGGGGCTACTCAACCTGCTCGCCCTTATTTACATACTTATTATACCACAGCTTGTGGTGTTTGTCAAGAGGGATTTCAAATTTCTTTGAAATTTTTTTCGGGCTTGTTTCTTTCATCAGCACAAACGGTGCGTATCGTGGTTTCCACCGCCCTCTTAACTGTATTCATTATACCACATTAAGTGGAATTTGTCAAGGGGTTTTTCTTTGTTTCAAGAATTTTTTTTATCAGGTCGCCAGTTAAATCCCACAGGCGATTTTGTTTTTTTGGGAGCCCCTCCCCTTAACAATTATTATTATACTCTTTTTCTTCTAAAAGTCAATACCTTTTTCAAAAGTTATTTATTTAACAATCCGCCCGGGCAGCTTACTTACTGCCAATTTGTTGTAAAAGAATAAAAATTTGGCGCTACATAAGAGAAATGATCAGGATCAACACCCTGCTCGCGCAAGTCTTTTGCTTCATAGAATATACCAGTTTCTAAATTGACAACACCAGATACTCCATCTAATCTTTTGACTTTGATATAATAATTGGGTATCTCATCAAAACATATAATAGTCCCGCGGGGTACATCGCAAAGAAACATTTTTTTATCCCCTTTCTTTTTAATCTATCTCTTGGTTCCTTACAGTTGTTATTATAGCAGACTTTTTGTTGTTTGTCAATAGTTTTTTCTAAAAAAAAATGCGCGCCCGGGCACTCACCCGCCGTACCAATAGGCGGGTAGTGTCTTAAAATTTATATTACCGCAAAAGTGTTAAAGATGCGGTAGCCGCAGTAGTAAAACCATAGCTTTACTATTTCCTTTCTTTTGTCTTCCCTATATTAAATTTGTATGAGTAGGGTAGCTAATCCTACCCAGAGAATGTTCCTTGGTAAGAAGCTTCCACAAGGTTGACCGACTGGCTGAAGGTCTACTCAGAGGTGTTGCGCACCCACCCGCAGATGCGACTTTAACAGGCTCAGTCACTTTCTTGCTTTCCCTTGGAACAATTATATTATAACAGGATTGATGGTAGTTGTCAATATCTATTTATAAGTTATTTATTTAACAATCCGCCCGGGCGAATTGCCCCGAAAAGTTCGGGGTTTCGCTTGTTTAGGACTTTTTGGGCCGCTTTTCAATGAGCTGCAGGTCAAATTCCTTGTCTTTGCAGGTGAAGTGAATCATACGATTTTTATTGGTAATTTCCACATCTCCGCAGTAAATAAGACCGCTTTCAGCAATATCAATTTCACAGACATTTTCCAAATAATCTGCAAGAGCGGCGACAAGGGCTTCTTTCAGTTCATTCGGCTTGCGTTCTCTCTTGACCTTAGTGGTGGGCTTTTTGTGGTCAATCTTGCGGTTCATATCCTGTACAACCTTTTTCTGTTCTTCGGTCAGGTCATACTCGGTTTCTTCGCCATCTTCAACCGCAATATCGTATTTGATAAGGTCGATTGCATCTTCACGGGTACACTTATTACGCTTCATGTAATCCGCGATAGTCTTTTCATTCAAAGCAGGCTTGGCCATGTGCTACACTCCTTTCCTTAATCTACATTCATTATAGCACGATACCCAACATCTGTCAAGTACCATTTATCATAAAATTCCATATTAGCCGGGTCATTAACTGTGACACGGTGAATAAAGCCAATATCTTCCAATTCGCTAAAGTTATGAAGAAATGCTCCATTCACAGGACAATGAATTTCTGTAGCAACTTCACGCTTGCGCGCTCCAGGCCAACGATTAAGGCAAGCCAAAATTTTTTCCTTCATTTTATTTAATTCCTTTCCTTTTGGTTTCACAATTATTATAACACTAATTACTTTACTTGTCAATAGTAAATTTGCGCGCCCGGGCGTTTTGCCGCTCTATTTAGCGGCGGCAAAACAAGCAAAAAATTCTTTTTCAAATTTTTTTGCAATTTTACGATTAGCCGGGTCATTCAACCATTCTATAGCCCATTCAGTAGCCATAGCTTCTTCAGGCCAAGTAAAATATTCTTCATTCGCCTGTTCTATATCACGCTCAGTAGGGTCATCAAAGAAATGATATTTTTTACGAAGTTTCAAACTTTCTAATATTCTATCCCAGTTAGGGTAAGTTATGATAAATTGTTCGTATGTTTTACGATGCCCCAGTTCGTGTAATAAAGAAATAGTAACACCCGCGAATCCTTTAGAGATAGAACTGCGCTTATGAAAATTTTTGGTAAAGTAATCATGGCAATAAGGAAGTTTTTTGGGGTCATAATCAATAATAAAATCCTCAAAAGCGGCATAGGTGCCAAAAGAATCCGCACGATGAATTTCGCATTTCTCATTTCCTGCGAGATAAATAAAGCGTTCCATAATTTTTACCATCTTGCGCGGATGAATGCACTTCATTTCTTTCTGTTTCATAACTTTATTTCCTTTCTTTTGGTAATTTTATTATAACATAAATTCTAAAAATGTCAATAGTTATTTATAAAAAATCGCCCGGGCGGGAACTCTACCACATTAAAGTGATAGAGCCCGAAAGAGAAAGGAGAGAAAGAAAGGAGAGAGGATGTTATTGGTGCGGGCAGGGGGATTTGAACCCCCGACCCCTTGATTAAAAGTCAAGTGCTCTTCCATCTGAGCTATGCCCGCATAGTATGGGGGTGATTGGCTCACCCCCGAAGCCGTAGGGATTACGCGAGGGCGTAATAGTTCTTGCGCTTGTCCTCAGTGCGGGTCAGGCTACCCGCCTTATAAAGCTGGGTCAGCAGAGCGGTGACAGTGCCGGCAGTCACGCCATTGGCAACAATCTCAGGCACACCCTTGGCAATCTCAGCCGCAAGGTACAGGCGGTCAGGCTCCATCCAGTTAAGGATGTTCTGCTTGTAGCCCTCGTTGGCGACCTGCTTGGCGGTGGGCTTACGCTCAGCGGTATTCTTCTTATCGAGCAGTTCCAGCTCGTGCTCAATAAACTCCATCAGCTCGTCAGCATCGTGGTAAGAACCCTCCTGCACAATGGTGTAAAGCCGATTAAAGCGGTCACGCTTGGTGGGCTTGCGGTCAGTAGTAGCAACAGAATTAGCCATAGTATCTACCTCTTTCGTTTTTTACCTACCAGATTCTTACGCCTTTTAGTAGGACAAGGCTCCGTTCGTTTCCCTTTACCTTACATACTTATTATAGCATAGGTTGAGCGATTTGTCAAGAGGAAATTTTATTTTTTTTATTTCGTTCTTGATTCCTCTGTCCTCTTCCTTACTACACTTACATTGTATCACACTTTATAAAGTTTGTCAAGAGGGTTTTTCACACCCTCAATGTGGTTTCCTTGTTCTATTTGAGTTTACTCTTGCGAGCCACGCGAACGGTGTGCCCCTCTTGACAATTATTATTATACTCTTTTTTGCGAAAAAGTCAATACCTTTTTTAATAGTTATTTATTTAACAATCCGCCCGGGCATTGGATGAGAGATTAACTCTCATCCTTAGTCGGGGAATCCAGCAAAGTAATAGTAATAACATTACAGATAATAGAAGGATTAAGAGACCATCTCGACGGGACAGTTTCTTTGTTCCGTTCTTGTACAACTCGAAAGCCGTGTTTTCTTAAATACTGCTGAAAGGTCTTATAGCAAAAATCAGAGCTATTGATAACAAAATATTCACGGTTGTCATTTCTGAATCTGCTCCGCTTTTGTGTCTTCTCAGGAACAAACTCATCCTTAGTTGCAACCCTAAAAAGTCTATTACCCAGCTCATCGGTAAAAAGAGATACCAGCAACCGCAGAGAAAAATCTTTGACGCCCTGCCGCTCGATGGTTTCTTCAATCAAAGTACCAATGCGGTCTTCGCACAGTTTAACTACATTTTCCTTTGCCTGCTCATAGTTAATTTTCGCACGTTCAAGCCTTGCGGCCTTAGTTGCTTCGGCAGACTGCTCACGCTCCATCTTTCTTTTTTCAATTGCGGCCTGTCTGTTCATTTCAATCTTCATCAGTTCATTAGCAGTAATCATTTTGTGTTATCTCCTTTTCCTTTTGTGCTTTTATTATACACCCTCTATTGGAATTTGTCAATAGGATTTTTAAGAAAAGATTGCCCGGGCGGTGAATATTTATTCGGCAGTATTTATTTTTTATTTTCTATAAATATTTTATAATATTTTTTTTAAATTTTCAAATAAAAAATCGCAGGGAAAAATCCCTGCGATTTTATTAAATAATTTCATCAAATTTTGCTTCGTGGAAAATCCATTCTTTTTGCGGGATGCGCCACGGAAAACCGATAATGCCTCTATCTTCGGCTTTTACCTTTTTCCAACAGTAAAGCATAATTTCTGTTTCAATGTCAACATCTTCAAGGGCGGTATGCGATTCCTCAAAATTGGGCGAATTTGTAAGAAAACTGTACACAGTTTCGGCATTAGTGCGGATATTACCAGCATTACTATACCAGCCATTTTCATACGCCATCTGGTGATAACTTTTCATCATGCAGATAGACAAACAAGCCATTCGCCAAATGTCAATAAACTTAGTCTTAAAAGGAAAGAAATAATTGCCAATGCCAAGAGTGCGAACAGTGTTGTTTAATGCTCTGCGGTCGAAAGAAGCATTATAGGCGGCGACAAGAAAAGTATTATATTTGAACATCCACTTCCAAAGAATTTTACGGACAGTTTCAAGTCGTGCCATTTTGCGAGTGCCATTTGCCATATCGTGTTCATACTGCGGCAGTTTCGCGGCATAGTAAGCAGAAGTCATCAGGTCACGCTGGGTATAAATATCATAAATCACCCAACTGCCACGCTCAATAACATTACCATTAAGGTCAACGATCTGAGCTCCAACATCATAAACAAGGGGATTACTTTCAACATCGCCAGCGGTTTCAACATCAAGAACAAGCACATACATTTTTTCCATATATTTATTCCTTTCTGTGATGGGGTTTAACTTCTTTTCCCGCATCAACAATTATAGTATAGCATAAATTTTGGAAAAGTCAAGAAGGGTTTTCAATGTTATTTATTTAACAATCTTGCGCCCGGGCGGTAAGGCGTGGCTTACCGAGAGGTGTCCACGCCGCACAGCATCATAACATAAATAATATTGATAAATGCTTCGTTTCCAGTTGCTCCCATACTGTCAGGGATAGCCGCATACACGGCAGGGTATAATTTCTCTATACCAGAAAGAAACATACCGCACCAGTTCCCGCCACAGCATACGCAATGGTCAAGAAATTCTTTTGTACCGCCACCAAATGGAGCAACATGTCGCACAAGACAGGCTTCATTGGCAACCTTCCCGCCAACTTCGGCACCCCATTCATCAATAAGGTGCTGCTCTGCTTCACGGATGTCCTTTGCTGTAATCATTTTTTTATTCCTCCATTAACTCTTCCAAAAGCTCACCATAAACTTTCCAGCGAGCCTTTAATTCTGCATTGTTTTTATAAGCTTCCATGTCTCTATCATCGTATTGAATCTGATAATTTTTAGCAAGTTCTCCCATTTTAATGATTAACATACGAACCATTTTATCATCAAAATTGTTTTCCAAAGTAGTCATTTTTTTATTCCCCTTTCCTTTTGTGATTTTATTATACTACTTGATTAAGAGAATGTCAATAGATTTTTGAAAGTTATTTATTTAACAATCCGCCCGGGCGGGCTGGGGTAGCCCTTATTTAAGTTCTACCCCAAGCAGATTATATTTATTACCAGTTTTAAGGAACTCTTCAAAGGTTTGAGCTGTAAGTTCATTACAAAATCTTTTAATAGAACAAAAGATTGTACTTGAACTACCTATCATGAGAGAATGCTGAGTGGAAATAGTTTCATCAGGTACAAGAATAACTGTAGGAATACAAGCCCCATAGGCAAAACCAATTTCCCAAGCTGTACCAGTGTCGCTATACAGACCATAATCAATGGCAACTACCGCATCCGCTTTTAATAAAGCTTCAACATCAGCGTCAAAAACCTTTTTTCCCCACTGATGGTTAGTCATTTCCCAGCCAGAAAGCCCTAAATCAAAATCCTGTGGGTCAATGATTTCTACATCATTGCGAAAACTGAGAGCCGCCTTAACAGTAGACTTTTCATTCTTCTGTTTATCAGTAAAAAACGGAGCCGCAAGGTAAACTTTCATTTATTTCTCCTCCCCATAATAATCAAACTGTGCCAATAATTCAGCATTATCTGATAAAGCATATTCTAACATAATTGCTGCTGTCTCATAAGCAGTACAAGAGCTTATAGCCTTCAAACATTCAGCTCCATGAGTATTAGCCCATTTTTCCTCAAAATAGGCGGCGCGCTCACGATACATTCTAAGGCAGTCGCGTATAAGCTGTTCATTCATTTTTGTTATTCCCCTTTCCTTTTGTGATTTTATTATACTACTGGATAAGAAAAATGTCAAGAGTTTTTTAATAGTTATTTATTTAACAATCCGCCCGGGCGGTTAGCCGAGGTTAATACTCGGCTAATGCATTTTGATAATCTGTGGTATAAACACCATACGGCTCAATAAAATTTGGGTCGCTTTCAGCAACACGCTTCCAAAAAAGTTCATCCCAAAAATAATTAGCCACTTTGTCAGAATAATCACCATTTAATGCGAGATTATAAATCTCATCAGGGATGTCGATAGTGCGTCTGACAACTGTGGAATACTCTACTAAAACATCTGCCATTTTAGTTCTCCTTATAATAGTCAAATTGAGCAAGGATTTCTTTATCTTTTTTAATAGCATACTCTAACATAGTTGCGGCAGAGCTATAAGCTCCAGCGGCGGCATAGTCAGCATCAAGATTAAGACTTTTACCATTTTTAATAGTATTCTGATAATAATTTTTGCGGTCTCGAAACATCCGCAGGCAATCTCTTATAAGCTGTTCATCCATTGATTATACTTCCTTTCCTCTTTTGTACTTTAATTATAACATACTCTTGGTGCCTTGTCAAGAGAATAAAATAAATTTATTTTGGGGAGATTTTTCTATTATAACCCGAAAGGCTCTCCCCAAAGGGCAAAGGGTTTATGTAGATAGAGGTCATAACGCCTTGCGGCTCCCTCCGCGTTATCTCATTTACAAGTATTATTATAGCACATGTTTTAGAAAAGTCAATAGAAAAATAAAAGTTATTTATTTAACAAATCGCCCGGGCGGTTAGGGGTAGGTAATTACCTACCCCTTGGGAGGGCTTACCAGTTATTGGCAAGCCACTCCATGTAATGCTTTTTGAAAGCGATTGCGTCAGGGTCAGATACCCAGTTGTTATACTGTCCGAGATACTGGACAATGTTGCCCCGCTTGTCAACTTCGCAAGTAATGTAACTCTTATTAAGTGCGTCCTTGCGGCGAACAAATACTACATGAGTAGTATTTTTAATGCACTTTTCAAGATACATACTGTACACACAGTTGTGCTGTGCATCACCCTCTGCCTGAAATTCCTCAACAGTGGTGGGGATAATAACCTTAAAAGTATCATCCTCAAACAGCAGAGCGTTTTTCTTTTCTGCGTAGTTGTTGGCAAGTGCCATCATGTCATACTGCTTTTTATTAGCAATATAAGTATGCTTTACATCAAGATACTGCCGATAAAAGTCGGACTTCTGCGGCTTGATACCAGTGGTTTCACACCAGTCAAAGAAATTGGTAAGCAGGTTACTTGCGACATTTACGCCAACAAAATCAACCAGACCACGTGACAGATAATACATAACATAGGGGAGATATTCCGGAGATGCCCATTTGGCATTATTTCTAATCAGATAAAACTGAATGAAAGAAATAGTATCTGCACTCAGGTGTTCGGGGTCAATGTGGTGTTCATGGCAATACATTTCAACACCATAACGGCGGACAAATTCTTCAACTTCATTAGACTGATTATCCTTGTACCACTTGGCAAAAGCCTTGAAATGGTCATTGATGAAAGTCAGGTTAGAAGCAGTAGCGTTCCAACGGTCAGGAGAACAGCCCAGACTTGCCATTTTGTCAATAGCCTGAAACAGGACAGCCAACTTCGCATAATAACTGGGATTTCTCAGCATATGGTAATTTTTATAATCACGCACGCCATAGTTATAGGGGTTATTGCGGATAAAGGCCATCAGACGAACAGCGGGAATATCATTTCTGGTATCATGCCCGTCAATGAAACTGCCCAGTCCAGTCGGGAAAGACTTGACGGCATTGCCCTTGGGGGAAAGGAAAATGCCAGTGTTCACATCAAAACTCCACACCTTGCCCTCATCATTGGTGAAGTAAATCATGTTGCGGTCTTTGCAGACAGAGTAAGAAGTAGCCATTTGTTTTATCTCCTTTTTTCTTTCTTTGTGATTTTATTATATCATGCTTTTTCTTTCTTGTCAAGGGGGATTTCAAATTTCTTTGAAATTTTTTCAAGCAAGGTCATTCAGCAATCCTCACATTGGGGCTGTCCCTACTTTATCAGTTCTCTTGCCCCTTGACAATTATTATTATACTCTCTTTTGGCAAAAAGTCAAGAGGTTTTTGAAAGTTATTTCTTTAACAAAGTGCCCGGGCGGTTAGCCTTTGCTAATTGAAGATAAATAAAAAACCTTGCAGAGGGCCCAGTCCGCAAGGAAAAAATAGTGGAGAGCCGAAGCCCTTTATCCACCTTTTATTATGTGGCCCTTTTTGTCTCAGAAAAGCCAGAAACTGACTGGAAAGAGGCCGAAAGGCTCGACCCCTTAGGAGCCTTTAGGTCAGGCAAGAGTGTAGTAGTTCTTGCCCTTGACCTTAGAGGTCACAATCCGCTCACCGAGCAGAGCCATGAGGGGAGACAGACGCTGGGGAGTAGCACCAGCCAGCTCCGGCAGGAGGGCGGCAATCTCGGCGTTGCCGTAGGTCACACCCGGCTCCATAGCATCACCGATGCGGGAGGCAAGGGCGGCACGCTCAAGCTGGGCCTTGGTCGGCCCCTCGGCCTTAGTAGCCGAACGAGCGGCCTGCTTCTCACGGAGAGCGGTCAGCTTCTCCACAACCTCACCGACAGACACCGGAGTGTCCTCTTCCTTGGCGGCGGGGATAGCCACCTGAGCAGCATCAATCTGGGACAGGATGGACAGAGCGAAATCAATCGCGGAAACATAGGACAGCTTACGAGACATAGTATCTACCTCTTTCAAAAGATTTACCTACCAGATTCTAAAGCCTTTTAGTAGGACAAGGCTCCGTTTCTTTTCCTTTATCTTACATACTTATTATAACATAGGTTGAGCGATTTGTCAAGGGGTTTTTTCCATTTTTTTGAAGAGATTTGATTTTACTTACATCAGGTTACGCGCCTGAGAGAGGTTGTTTTCTTTCTCCCCTTGACAATTATTATTATACTCTCTTTTGCGGAAAAGTCAATACCTTTTTCAAAAGTTATTTATTTAACAATTCGCCCGGGCGATTAAGCCCCGTAGGGCTTAAATCATGCTATATAATTCGTATCTGTAATGCTTATAGATACGCTGGAAGACTTCAACGGCAGTAAGCCAGCCCTCAACAGTATCGCCAACTTCCTCTTCATCTACAAGCCCCATAATTTCCAGAAGTCCATCTGAATAACCATAGGAGCCGGGGAAGCAGACGGCATCACAAACTACATTTTCGCAGTTCGGATAACAAATCTGCTTGGTATTAGACCAATGGTCACGCACTTCATAGGGGACATGGGACTGCTCTAAAAGAGCAACAAGTTTAATCATTTCATTCATAATTTTTCCTCCTTCTTAAATAGAAATTACTCTTTCGGTAATCTCAATCAGGCTATACCAGCCACCGCCTTCAAGTCTTACATAATCTTCATAAGACTTGATAGCCTCATCCAGATTAGTATAAATCTTAGTAAAACGATAAGTCTCACAGATGCCCTCATCGTTTATCCAATGGTATTCAATCTGCCATCTTGGGCTCTTCATTCTACGCCACCTCTTTCTTAAAAGATTTGCGGTCATACGACCCTTTGCCCTTTTTGGCGGGCACACGACCAGCCTTGCGGCGGAAAGCGAGATACTGCTGGAGTTCCTCGCCAGTCTTTTTGTTCATACGTTTATCAAAGTTCTCCATTTTTAAGTTCCCCTTTCGTTCTTTGTGATTATAGTATAGCACATAATTTATAATGTGTCAAGAGGTGTTTTGAAAATTCCTTCTTCTTCCCAATGGTCAGGAGTAGTATAAATACTTTCTTCATCACGGAGAATTGCGTCACAAATAGACCCAAAAGGACATCCTTTACAACCAAACCAAAGTCCTTCTTGGTCGCAACCTTCCATAATCATCTTCATGCCTGCCGCAATTTTTTCTTTCCAGTCCATTTTTTTATTCTCCTTTTCTTTTTGTAGCTACATTATAACATACAATATTTTATTTGTCAATACCCTTTTTGCGCGCCCGGGCTTTAACCCTGAAAGAGTTAAAGAGATGTAAAGTGGAATCTTTCAGGGTTTATTAAAGTATAGGTATCTTCCCAATCTTCATAAGTGACGGTTACTGCCATTTCATTAAGTTTAGTAAAAGCCTTTATAAATTCTTTAATTGCTTCTTGTTCTTCGGCTTTAACACGGCGGTCTATTTCATTATAAATTTCGGCTTTTATCTGATTGAGTTCTTCCATAGTCATATTTGTGAAATCCATTTTTTTTAATCCTCCTTCGGTTCGTAATAACAAAAATCATCAGGGTCAGGCTTGTTTGCTACTTCATTATAAATGTAGCATTCAAACTTTTCCATAAATAGGTCTTCTTCATTATAAAAGAGGTCACATCGGTAATAGGAAAAAAAGTTAGACATCAACTGTGCAAATCGCCAGTCAGGGCAATACTTTTCCCACAAATAGGCCAGATGGTACATAAAATCATCAATTCTTTCAGGGTCACGCATTTTTTATCTCCTTCCCTTTTGGTACTATTATAATAACATACTTAATTAAATTTGTCAATACCATTTTAATCGTTATTTATTTAACAATCTGCCCGGGCGATTGGGCAAGGTTAATTCCTTGCCGCCATCGCATCGAGCAGGGCTTCCATCTCATTATCATTGAGAGTAACTCCTTTGCCCATTCGGCTGTGGTCTTCATTCCATGAGCGGATGTCATACTTAGGCGGGCCGCCATTCCATGCTACGCGGTTAAGTTCAAGAGCCCAACCGCCACGGACAGAGAGAACAGCAATTTCCTCAACAATATTATAAGTAATCTTATCTTTCATAACTATTCCTCCTTACTTCTTACTCTGCCCACCGAAGATACTATGAAGAATTACATAGGCAACGGTGAAAATCAACACCAGCGGCCAACTAAAAGCCACAGTCCAACCACAGATAGTGGTAATACCAACTGCTTTCAGGCCCCAGCACAGCAGCCACACAAGGCCAGCATTAATGAGAAAACTGATAGCATACGCAACCAAAAGTCCAATTACAATCATCATTTTTTTTACTTCCTTTCTTATTTTCTGTATTTATTATAGCATAGATTTAATCTTCTGTCAAGTCTTCATAATGAGAAAATATATAATGTGTATACCAGTGGAAGTGCCTATTACACTTAGGACAATGGCCTGTGTCCTTAGTATCAGCATGATCAATGCCAACATCATAATCTATTGTGTTATCCCATTCAAGGGGCTTAATGCAATAAGGACAAATTAAATCCATTATCTTACAACTCCTTTATCTACAAAATAACTGGTCTCTTTAGTAGGACGATTTTTATTGAGCCTTTCACATTCTTTATCAGCATCTTCTTTATTAGCAAAGATAGCTTCAAGATAAGTGCCGCCGCCATCTTCGGGCCAATCGTCAACGTCTTCCCAGATTAAGTACACATAATCCATTTTTTTTATCTCCTTTTACTTATCAAGAACTTTCTCCGCTGTTCTAATCAAATTTTTTAATCTTAATTGTATATCGGCAGGGATTTCTCCGAGTGTAGATAAGTTTTGTCCTACAATATAAATATCGTTTGTAACGCAACTAATTTCATTATCAATAATATTCCATGCTTTATTAGTATCATTATGAATGTGATAGCCAGTAATTCTTTCAATCATTTCTCATGTTCTCCTTTCCTCTTGGCATTATTATAATAACACATTATACAGTATTAGTCAATACCTTTTTTGTAAGTTATTTCTTTAACAATCCGCCCGGGCAAATTACCTCAAGTTTTTGAGGTAATTTGCCACGCGTCAGACTCAGGTGCCGCATCTCCAATCGTCATCATCATCGTCATCATAAATGCCGCCACCATACGCGGCAATCAGCTCCATCGCATACTCCATCATACGGTAAGCATCAACAGCATTATCGCACACACCAAACACCATCATCATAATTTTTTTACTCCTTTATAAATTTTTTTGTTTTCTGTCAAGTGGTTCTTTCCTCTTGGCATTATTATAATAACACACCTAATCGAATTTGTCAAGATTATTTTTCAATGATGAGAAAGTTATTTTTCTAACAATCTTTTCGCCCGGGCGTTCTGGAATTCTCTGGGAATACAAAAAAAGTTGGGACTACTTTTCAGCAATCCCAAGTATATTCACCAGCATAGGGGTCAAAACCCTCATCCTCATTATAATCCCAATCTTCCCATGCTCCATAGTCCTCTTCAGGGACAGATTCATCATCCCAAGAGCAAGTAGCATAGACCTCACCAGTATTGCTATCCCAGATAGTAGCAGAAGTAGCCTGCTGACGTACATCAATCTCTTCCTCAGCAAAAGCAAGAGCGTCATCAAGAGAACTAAAGCTCTCAACATCATAACTGATAGTGCCGTGGAAAGTGATGCTGTAAGAAGTGGCAAAATGTTCAATGTGTACTTTCATTTTTTTTATCTCCTTTTTTTATTCTTCCCTTGGAACAATTATAGTATAGCAGATAAGGAGTTAAATGTCAAGACTTTTTTAATAATTATTTATTTAACAATCCGCCCGGGCGGTTAGCCAAGATTAACTCTCGGCTAACTCAAATACCAGTTTACGGATGGCGTTAAGGTGTGCATCAATAGCGTTACACTGTTCAGGATTAACTAATTCAGCGGAAGCGGCAAGAACTTGTTTACAAGCATCTTCAACCGCCTGATACTTATAGTTCCTAAAGCACACCATGTTGTCATCAACATAGATTTCAAGGGGGTCGCCTTCTTTAATGTGGAGAGTACGCCGAATCTCTTTAGGGATAACGATACGACCAAGGTCATCCACACGTCGCACAATTCCAGTTGCTTTCATTTTTATTCCTCCTTAATCAAAAAATTTGTGCTGGCAAGTAGGGCACAACTGACTAATCAACTGCTCACGCTCAGTAGCTGAAAGATATGGGAAAGCGTCCTGCGCGAGAGTGCCATCTTTCCAATCAAGATAGTCCATTTCATTGACTTCAACCTCGTGCCCTCTGCCGCAGAAAGGGCACTGGAGAGAAACACAAACTTCCTTATAGTTCATTCTATTCATTTTATTTTCTCCTTTCCTCTTGGAACAATTATAGTATAGCAGATAGGCGCGCAAATGTCAAGACTTTTTTAATAGTTATTTATTTAACAAATCGCCCGGGCGCTTGGAATTAATTAAAATCAACTCCAAGCATAGAAAATATCTCTGTAAGAAGTTCACCGGGGCTTGTAGTATCTTCATTAAGACTTACTTGCCTACAAAATTTAGTGAAAATACACCAATCACAATCTTTACAATTTATACAAGCTTTTTCAACTTTTGTAGTTACTTCTTTAAGCAAAGCTTTTTCGTCTTCAGAAAAAATAGCTGGGCGTCGTAAATTAAAGTCAGGCGTATTCATTATTTTATTCTCCTTTTTTTGTTTTCCTCTTGGAACAATTATAGTATAGCAGATAGTGGGATGAATGTCAATAGATATTTGCCAAAAAATTATGAACTTTTTATAAACGCGCGCCCGGGCAACTGAGGTAAATTATTCATCTACCTCAATTTCGATGTGGTCAAGGTCAAGATCAACATACACAAAATCATCATCGAACTGTTTGCGGGCTTCTTCTTCATTAGTAGCCCAGCAATCCCAAGACCATACTCCGCTAAAAACATAATGCTTCTTTTTAGGTTTGGGCGGCTGGTATCCATGAATACGTACATTGTGAATTACAATCCCGCCGTATTCAAGAGCTACCTTTTCTGCTTCGTGCCAATCTGCATACATCCCGAGGAAAGTGTAATGGTCAGCATTAGGAATCACCACAACGAATTCATAGTTTGCCGCTTCCGCAGGCACATTTCTAATATCCATTTTATTATCTCCCTTCATTTATTTTCTGATATTTTTCTTTAATATCATTATAACAAGTCAGAAAATCTTCAAATTTATCGGTATCATTATTAAGGATAAATTTAAGCAGCATTGCAACCTCACTATATGTTGCTCCTCGGCCAACAGCCGCACCATACATCATTTTATCCGGATTGGTGGTATTCGCTACCGCAAAATTACACCAATAATCGCTTTCTTTGTCAAGCGCATTAGTAAGTTTTTCAATCATTTCTTTTAATTCCATCAATATCCCTCCTGACAATTATAGTATAGCATACTGAAAGGTATCTGTCAAGTCTTTTTAGAAGTAAAATCTATTCAAATCAAAATATTTAAAATTTGCGGCATCCATACGATAAGTAAAATACAGAAACTCTTCAAAAGCAAGAGTAAATTCATAAAAATAGTTCTCATCAACAGAGCAATTGAACATTCCATCAGCCATAAACTCGTGAAAAAGTTCAGCCTTAGTCTTGTCGCCCGGGCACTTTGCCACAAGATTATCAATGTGAGCATTAAATTCTTTCTTCTGGTCAATAATAGTCATAATCATTTTTTATCAATTCCTTTTCTTTAATTTTCTATAATAATTATATAATATTTTTTTAAAATTTTCAAATAAAAAAGAATAAGGACTAATAAAATAGTCCTTATTCCTCTGAAATAATTTTATTTTCTATTTTGGAAATCGTGCTTTCTACAATATCATCATACTGAGTAGCTAAAATGAATAAAGTAAGAAAATGAAAAATTGGTATAGTTATAATAACAAAACCCATTACATATCCATAGATTTTTTCTCCGAGTAGACTTTTTTCTATTTTTGCTGTTGGATGTCTATTTTTGAATTTCTCTCTTGCTGTAAAATATACAGAAACAAATAAAGAGAAAGCCAAAACTGTCGTCATAAGCCAAATTCCACCAATAATATTCATTTTTTATCACCTTTTATTATAATATTTTTTTAGATTATATTTTTCCTCTTGACACTTATTATTATACTCTTTTTTTGTGAAAAGTCAATACTTTTTTAAAAATTATTTTTGCGCCCGGGCGTAATTCCTACCTATAAAAGTAGGAATTACCAAAAGAGAAAGAAAAGAGAGAAAGGAAAAGTATTGGTGCGCATGGCGGGGCTTGAACCCGCGACTTATCGCTTAAAAGGCGATTACTCTACCACTGAGTTACACGCGCTTATAAATTAGGGGAATAGGTTTCTCACCCCTATATAGGTCTCCTGCCGTAAAACCCTTTGTAGCGTTTTTAATGGGGTAGACATACACGCTCAACGCCTTTACCCATTTTATAAAAATTACATGCAAGTTTTTATTTACGCAGAACTTATAATAGTCTAAAACTGCGGAAGGTTTTTCTCAGTACCTACAAATAAATATCCCACAATTGTTGCCATTCCGTATGCCCTTACGTTCTGGCGTCTGGTGTTATGGTGGGAACCTACCAGCACTTCCCTCCTCAATGGGCGAGGTGTCCAGCGACTCTCATTAAAGTAGTTGCTCACTTTTTGGGGTCTGCGTCCCCCTCACTACCCAACGCAGATGGGTAGATGGCATAATTATTAGTGTAGCCCCTAACCACTCTCGGCTACGCACTTAATGTACACTCGTGCCAGTAGTTTTTGTGCCTCGGCCCAACTTGTGTTGGGGTGTACACAGGTCTTTATCATCCTTACACTTACATTTATGTCAAAAGGGTTTTCCCGCAAAGCGCTCACATTGGGATTTTTTTATGATGGCGGCGTGACCTCGCCCTTCTCCATCTCCCTTTCAACTATATTTATTATACCACAAATCTGTGGATTTGTCAATAGGGTTTAGGAAATATTTTTATTTTTTTTATTGAGCCATAGGCAGTAGCTTTTCACGCGCGCACCGTCCTAATTGCGTCCTTGCTCGGCTCTTCCCTATCAACATCTTTATTGTACCACAGATTTGTGGTCTTGTCAAGAGGATTTTCAAATTTCTTTGAAAATTTTGTCGGTTGATTTCTCACGCTGTATCGCTTGTTGGCTATTGCCCTACGGCTGGCGGATTATCGCTCGTCCTCTTGACAATTATTATTATACGCTTTTTTAACGAAAAGTCAATACCTTTTTCAAAAGTTATTTATTTAACAATTTCTTTGCCCGGGCGCAATTCCTACCCATAGGGTAGGAACCGCACAAAAAGAGAAAGAAAGAAAGAAGAGAGGATGTTATTGGTGCGGGTAGCCGGACTTGAACCGGCACGGCCTTGCGGCCAACAGATTTTAAGTCTGTGGTGTCTGCCTATTCCACCATACCCGCATATTTAATTGCTGATGCCTCTTGTCATCAAGGCTCTATGTCAGGCAGGCCGTCAGCTCGGCACTCCGTTGTTTTCAGCCCACAACTGAACGAGTGTTACGTATTCCACACACAAGTCACCCACTTTTTCAACGTAGGGCTCGCTTCTCTTTTTTGACATTTTCAGGCAGAAGAATCATTCCTGTTGGACTGGAACGAGGGGGACTTGAACCGCCCACTGCTTCTATGTGCTTCGCACACTTCAACTGTCTTTCCACTTAACTTCTATCGTTCCTTATTTACATTTACATTATAGCATACTTTTTGGGGCTTGTCAAGAGAGCATTTGATTGATTTTTTATTCTCTAACTACTGGGTTATTTCAACCAGATTCGGTCAATCTCAAAGTCTCTCTAACTACTGGGTTATTTCAACCAGATTCGGTGGCTCTGCTCTCTTGACTATATTCATTATACCATACTTGACTTATTCTGTCAAGAGGGTATTTTGAATTTCATTTGAAAAACAAGGGGGTTTCTTTTTATCGGCGGGAACATTCTTCCCTCTCTCCGCTTGACTCGCGATTCAAGAGAATCCCCCTTGGCTCCATAGAGTAGTGGTATGGCGACTGCATCACCCATCTCGCCGGCTTCTGTGGGCTTCTTGCTTCTCTTCGCTTTCCCTTGGAACAATTATATTATAGCAAATGATTTAGAAAATGTCAATGGGGTATTTTAAAAAATCATTTGATAATTTCTTAACAAATCGCCCGGGCAGTTAGGCTGGGCTTACTTATCGCCCAACCACATATAGAGAAGAATAAAAACAACTCCACCCGCGATTCCCCACAGCCAAATATCCATTTCAAAAACTCCTTTCAAAAATTCATTTCCTTTTGGAACATTTAAATTATAACATAAGAAAATGGCTTTGTCAATAATAAAATGAAAACTTTATTATGTTAACTTTTTTTATTTATTAAATAATGTATCGGCTTAGTATTTAAGCCGATACTGTAATTCACAATCGACAGGGATTACCATTGTAGAAGGAGAGAGCATAGCGGACTGATCATGTGGCATCCATTGCCTTACTTCGGAGGGCAAACAGAATTCCCGACCCAAAACTAAATCCAATGGAAAATCATGCCCATTACGAGAAGCAACCATACCAATTCTCGAATCAAAAATGAATGTATCTCCTAATTTTAGAGAAGAAAGTGGTACTTCTCGGACTTTTTTACTTACTTCAACAACTTTCATTTTTCTTTTTCCTTTCTTGGTTTTGAAAGTGTTATTCTATATTTAACATTCTCAAAAATGAATTCAAATTCTCTTTCAGGATTTATAACAGTCAAATTCAATCCATCGTGATGTAAAGTATCTTCAAAATAATCATCTATACTGTGATACAAGATAGAAAGCAATAAAAGTTTTGCCCCATCGGGTTCACGTTCACGCTTGCGCGGGACAGTTTCTTTCTTGCGGTCAGCTTGCCGCATTTCCTTTTCGACTTTCTTTTGTTCAGCAGTCAATTCAGGAAGATTATCTTCTTCTTCATCTTTATAAAGCTGTTCTGCTTCTTCACGAGAAAGACCGAGTTTCCACATGTAATTCAAAATCTGCATTTCTTTATTCATTGCTCTATCCCCTTTCTGTCCTCTATTATACTCTTACTCTTGGGATTTGTCAATTAGTCAAAATGCACAAAAATGCCCGGGCTTTTCAGCCCTATTTAAAGGGCTTTCAAAGCACCGATAATATCGGTAACATCCAGAGCCAGTCCAGTCCAATTTTCACGGTTTTTTGCTTCATCATCGAACAAAATATCATCGTCAGAGTGGGCAAAGACCTGCTTGGGAGTGCCGTAGGGGACAACATGGATTTCATCAAAATCCACAGATGGCAGGTGCTTAGACAGCCATGCATACTTGGCGGCAGTCACAGCGGCGTTATAATCAGGAGTGCCAGTCTTAGAAGTCCAGCTAATTACGCCGATTTCGTAGCCCTCGCGGCGAAGCCGATTGAGGATACGCGCAAGAGCTGACAGATTTACAAGGGGACGGGCAATTATATAGGGAGTAGGGTCGCTTGCTCGAACCATGGGGAGCCAATTTTCAACACCATAAAGGTCAGCCAGAGTACCATCCATATCAAACCAAATCGTCATTTTCATCAATTCCTTTCTTCATCTTTTGTATATATATTTTACCAAATTTTTTTATATTTGTCAAGTCAGCATATTATACAAATTAGAGCGGGCGGCTTTGTATATATTGCCGCCCGGGCATATGATTACAGCATAGAGGCAAACCACTTTGCCATATTGCCTTCGCAACGCTTGGCGCGAACCTTGAAACTACCAGTATGCTGTCTGTCGCTATGATTGCTTTCACGCTCAATCTCACAGAACAGCTTGACAAACTTCTCAAATTCAACAATATTCATGACATATGCTGTCTCACCGAGAACATATGCGAAGCGGTCGCTGTGGGTGGTGCGAGCATATACATCCCATATGTCGTTGATAGTGTCTTTACCTTCGCACAGCGTACCGCTCATAAGGGTGAAGTGGTACGCCTTAACGCTAATATGATAGCCCATATACTCAATGTCAGAAGCATGGTTATATGCCTTGCCGTCGTGGGCAATGTACTTTTGTCCACAAGCGGCGGTCATATTAGCCTGCGCGCGGATACCCTTATTTTTAATGGTGGTAAAAATGTCAGGAACGGGCATAGTTGTCATAATTTTGTAACTCCTTTTTAATCTCTTTGTTTCTTGTTCTCTCTCTCGCTTACAGTATTAGTATAACACCATATACTGCACATGTCAATACTAATTATACACATTGTTCCATATTGTTACCACTTTGTAATCTCCTACTGGCCATATAGGTTTTAGCACATTAGCGATTTAACGTATTAAAGTATATATACCTACTGGGCATATAGGTTTAATGATTTAGCGTGCTAAAGTATACTACCCCAGTAGGTTTTAGGATTTAGCGTGGTAGCACTTTAGCGTGCTAAATCGCTAATAATTTATCGCTTTAACGTGTTAAAGCGAAAAACGGCCCGCAGCGCTGGTTCGCGGGCCGCCGAAAATGCAGCTTTATACATTAAAAATGTATAAAGTTGCATTATACAGAGGGTAATAAAAATGGGGCGGGCTTTTTGTTCCCGTCCCGTTGCTTCCATCCTACCAGCCTGGGGGTTCCAGAAGCTCCCCGCATGTTGCCTCCACATTTATATCCCGCACAGTAGGACTTCGGCGTGCGGCTCCTTGGCTCTTGCCAGGCTTACGACGCTCACAGGCGATTTACAGCTGGCTCCATTGGGCTGTCCCGGTTTTCCCACCGGGGAGGGGGATTATTTCGCATACCGCGCGCTCCGTGGATTTCGGGCTGGTAGCGGCCCGCTGGCTGTATCGACGCCAGTCACTCGGCTGGTTTTTTTGTTGACTCTGGAACCATAACCAGCGGCTGTTTTTTAACTCCACCGCCTGCGTGGGGTGTTAGCTTTTGTTTGCCCGAAGGCCGAGGGCGGAGCTACTCACGGGAACCGCCATTGGGGAAGGGCTTTAAGGATGAACCCTTGAGAACCGCCGGGTCGGGTGGGGGATTCTCTCAACCCCTCCTGACACTATGGATTATATCAGATTTGTAGTGGTTTGTCAAGAACTTTTTTGCTCCCTGTATATCATTTCAAGGGAGCCCGCCACCTTAGAGGGCGTTGGTCAGGATGACCTTGCCGTAGTGGCGGCAAAGCATCCAGGGGTTAATAACCCCGTAGTAGCGGCGGGTGATAAACCCATTGCGGGTGGTGCAGATAGCGTACATAGTTAGTACCTCCATTTTTTTTATTGCCCTTATGTCGGCATCCCCGGAAATCGCCCGGGCCGGTTTCGAGGGGGACAAGTCAACCCCTCCTGACACTGTTATAATACCATACTACAACGCAGATTGCAAGAGTTTTTTTCAATTTTTGAGCGATTCGTCATTTTGCACAAAGGAATTTTCGGGAAACAGCCGAGGTTAAAATTTTGTGCATTTTGCCTATTGATTTTTTGCCCAGCGTGTGTTATACTGAAAACGCGCCGCGTCGGCCAGGAGCGGCGCGCCGAAATGAATAAAGTTTCATTGGAAATGAATGAGTATACAATGCATAAATAGCCAAAAAAAATGGGACTTTATTCAAGTCCCTCAGAAGATGAGCACCTGCTCAGGCTGTACGCGGTTCACGGACAGGAACACGCCGCCGTTTACCAGCACTTCCTGTTTGACGGTTTCGCCCTTAATCACCAGGCGATACACACCTGCGTGAAGTTCGGTGGCCTTAGCTCTGGCCTGCTTCCATGCGTCGCCGAAAGCCTCAAAGCCAACAAATTCATAACCGCCAACCTGATAAACAAACTTTTTCATTTTTTTACTTCCTTTCGTATCTCTTCTTTACACTTAGGATTATACACTATAAATCCAGATTTGTCAAGGACTTTTTTTAGCCCCAGACCACTTCTCCAGTGGAATCCTGCACATAAACGTCTGGCACATCTTCGCCATAGGTTTCAGCGATAAAGGTTTCAGCTTCGGCCAGAGTATCAAAGCGGCCGCGGATAATATCATCATCGCCCCATGCGGTTTCAGTGATTTCAATAACTTCAAAGAACATTGTTTTTTCTCCTTCCCATTGGGGCTTTCCTTAACCCCTTTACACTTAGGATTATACACTATAAAACCGGATTTGTCAAGAACTTTTTTTCGTTTTGGGCGGGTTTTTATCCCGCCCTGTGAGCTAACCAATTCCGCATTTTTTGGCTTTCGTGCTTACATCTAATTTTAGACCGCCCGCCGTTTTTTGCGGATTCTGTGCTAACATAGCACCACATTTTCACAAACTCTTCAAACTCATCAATATTCATGTAATAACCGGTAAAATTATTGGTTACATAAATAAAGAGATTGGAAGCGGTGCGGGTACGAAAATCGTTCCATTTTTCTTCCAGCGTGTCGCCGTGATTGGTGCGGCCATCAGCAAGACTAAAACCATTAGACTTGACGCTTGCGGCGATTTCTTCAATATCACTTCCCTCATACCAGGGGCGATCGTCGTGTCTTTCCGTCCGTCCGGTGTGGTAGAAGTTTGCGGTCTGCTGTGCGGTGTCGCCGGATTTCTTGCAGTGAATGATGTTGGAATAAGTGATAGCGTACATTTTTTTGTCCTCCTTGTTTCTTTCTGGCTTAATTATAACAAATAGCCCGGGCAAAATCAACTACAAAATAGTTACAAAACAATTTTTTTTAGAATCAAAGGGAGATTGCTCCCCCCTTGATTTCCAGCCACACCGCACGCTGTCCGGCCTTTTCCCATTGGCGGCAGTTGGCGCGCTTGTCGTCAATGAGGATTCCGGTCTTTGTTCTCATGTGTTCGGCCTTGTTACCATGCCCAACAATGATAATGATACGATAGCTGGGGATTTCCGGAAGATACTTAGCAAGCCAATCAATTTTCGCCTGCTTTGCTTCTTCACTTGCGGCAATGGTGGAGATATAAACCCGATTGCCCTGTGCTATGAGGGACTTTGCAAGTTCAACATTTGCGGTAAATGGGGCAAGGTTAGCAATAAAATCATACTGAAAAGCCTGTGCCCTATCAGTATAAGCACCGTGGAAGTCAGCCAGAACGCCGTCCATGTCGAAGTAGTAGTTAGTCATTTTTTTATCCTCCTTGTCCCTTTCTGTCTATGATTATAGCAGATGCCCGGGCGTTTGTCAACACTTTTTTTTAATTTTTTCAAAAAAATTTTTTGAATTTTTATTCATTATTCATTGTATAATTATTCATTTCGGGACTTTGCCTGTTTGTGCGAATGTGTTACAAATTGATGACAAAATTGTGGCAGAATTATTACAGCGAAAAACGCGCCGCGTCGGCCAGGAGCGGCGCGCCGAAAATAGCCCGTATAAAATTCATTTATAATGTATGCTTATACAATGCATAACCATTCTAAAAAAATGAATAGAAAACCGCGAGCCATCAGTCGATGTACTCGCGGCAGATGATAACATAAGTATCGGTTGGGATTTCGGGATAGCGTCTTGCCAAGTCCTGACGAGAATATCCATACAGAAAATCAGTCTCACCAGTTGCCAGATAGCGAATTTCGTATTCGTACATTTTTCTTATCTCCTTTTCCTTTTGTGCCTTAATTATACCATACGCTTTTGGATTTGTCAATACCCTTTACGAGAAAGTTTTTCAATTATTTTCCCACTGGGAATGTCAGTTACAATAACCATTGCTATGTCAGATTCGCAAGCTATATAATGAGCAAATCTAATAGCGTATTCATAAGAGGCAAAAACATTTGATGTTTTAGTATTGTTTTTATGGAATGTATCAACGCGGCAAATGTTATTAAGAAAAGACTCTTTGTGTGAATCAATCTGTTTTTCTGTTTTATGTTCAACTTGCTTTTCATCCATAAAACATGCGGGGCAAGTAGTCCAATTATCTGGAAGATAACAACCGCAGTTTTTACAAGTTCTCATTTTTTTATCTCCTTTGTTTTTGTGCCTTAATTATATCATACACTTTTGGACTTGTCAAGTATTTTCTCCCTACCGGGTTTTAATCCCGGTAGGGGTCAGTGGCCATGTCGGCCTCAAACAGGAGCCACTCCATGCACTCCTGAGCGGCAAGCCATTCGGCTTCGTGAGCTTCCCAATAATCGTTAGTCATCATTTTCTTTTTCTCCTTGTTTTCTCTTTGTGATTGTATTATAACAAATGCCCGGGCATTTGTCAAGGGGTTTTTCAAAATTTTTTGAAAAATTTTTTCGGCTACTTCCATCCTCCAACCGAGCCGCCCCTTGGCACTTACTTCTATTCTATTTTATTACTATCATTCTATTCTATTCATCAAAAACCTTAAAAGGTTTTAGTCTCATCTCTAATTCTATTCATTAGTTTTTCCTCATTTTCTATTATCTTTCTATTCTATACTATCTATTAGAAAACCTTAAAAGGTTTTCGTCTCATCTCTAATTCTATTCATTAGTTTATTCTCCTATACATTACTATCTAATTATTAGTAATCCAATCACATGCCCTTGCGGGCGGCGGTCGTGCTTTCATTGTTTTCATCTCCTTTATTGTGTCTTTATTATAGCACAGGGGGTTGTATTTGTCAAGCCCCTTTTTTAATTTTCTTCGTCCTCTGGTTCATCCATGAACCAGCCCACGCAATGGGCGCAATCCTGACAATGCTTCGGGCACTCCCCGAATGGGTCAAGATCGCAGGGATAAATGTCATACATCATTTGTATTTCTCCTTTTCTGTTTCTATTGGTATTGTATCATAAAGGGGCTATTTTGTCAAGCCCCTTTTTTCATTTCCTGCTCATTCTCAAAGAACAGGCTGTCTTTAGAATACCCGCTAACTATTTCAGCGGCGTAGCGAACTACGCACTTTGCGGGGAAGTTTGCGGCGATAATTTCCGCCGCGTCTCTAAAAGCGGTCATTGCGACCGTTTTATTACTGACAATATCAAGAACGAAATACATTTTTTTGTCCTCCTTTATCTCTCTTTCTGGTATTATAATAGCATACTTCTGGTTATTTGTCAATGTCTTTTTTTGTAATTTTTTGTTTTTCTTTTGCCGCCGCCCGGGCAACCTCCCCCACATTCTCCAAATAAAAAAAGCCTCCCCCTCTACTACCCGAGTGTGGCGTCCCTCCGCCTGTGACTATAATATAACATAGCCCGGGCGATTTGTCAAGCCCTTTTTTGAAAAAAACAGAGGATTTTTTAATCCTCTGTTTTCATTCTGAAAGTGATTTCAGTCCAGCCATCGTAGCAGTTACCAATTTCTTTGGTGAACCCTTCCAGTTCAAAATTTTTGATAAGATAATCACGAATACGCCAACACGCATAAAGATTCCAAAATCTACGGTCTTTAATTTTCAAATACTTTTTAGCAAAGCCCATTTCCCATCCATACCCATTATTAAAATAATAAAAGGTTTTATTTTCATTATTCCAACGAGCACAGCGGGGAATGTAATAACTAAGTATTTCATTCGCTCTGTTTTCATTCCATACTGTACGGGAATTAAGATAAGTTTTAATTTTTTCTCTGCTCCACACATAAATCCAAATGGGGAACAGCACGACACGCCAAACTTTATAATCGTTTTGTTCCCACCACTTTTGAAAATTGCTTTTTTTACGGGGCTGTTTATTCATTGCCTTAATTACTTCGTTATTCATTTTTTTATTCTCCTTTTCTTTCTTTGTGCCTTCATTATAACATACTCTTTTGGACTTGTCAAGCACTTTTTGAAAAAAATTTCAAGGGATTTTAATATCCCTTGAAACTATAATAATAATGAAGTTCACCCTGCTTGTCTGCCCTCACAGAGCAATGAACATTGATAAAGTCCCCGATTTTAATTAAATCATAATGGTCTTCACCAATTTCAAATGTACCACGTTCTCCACCATCTTCCCACATTACTTTGTAGTGATGATGAGTATGGTATACAGGAATGCGAGTTTTACCAGAAGTAATATAACTTACTGATTGAGTGGTATAGTGGTCTTTATCATACACCTGCGCTGTGAAGTCATAATTTTCGACTTCATCATAAAAAGCACCAGAAGCCCATAAAGCGAGTACCACAAGCCCAATAAGCACAGCCGCTATAAAAATTATAACTACAACAGCTTCCCAATTAAAAAACCACCAATCGCTCACAGGTTCAGCCCATGTCTTTATTTTGTTGAAAACTTTATTCATTGTTTTATTCTCCTTTTCTTTTTGTGCCTTTATTATAACACATTATTTATAGTTTGTCAATGTCTTTCTTTTGTCACTTTTCTGCCCGGGCGATTAAGGAAGATTTTTAATCTTCCTTAAAAACTGGGTCTGCTTCATGGGCTTCTACCAAGAGCCGCAGAAAATCATCATTCCAAGAATTATCCCCATATTTTTCGCACATATTGGCAAACTCGATAACAATTGGATTTTCAAGCCCATAAAGGGCAATCATGCGGTCAAGCAGGCGTTCTCTGTAAGTAGTCATTTTTTTATTTCCCTTTCCTTTTCTGGTATTATAATAGCACAAAAGGGCTTGTTTGTCAAGCCCTTTTTTATTATTATTTTGAAACAAGCATAATGTTAGAAGAATGGGAATAATAAGTAGCTCCATCCTCAAAAGTGACTTGCAACATGTCTGAATCTTCCCAGTCTTTCCAACTCTGGACTTTACCCTCAACTGTCGTACCATTTAACAAATCTACATAAGCATAATTGAAATGGTATTTCAAATCAAAGATAGATTTATTATAAGCATAAGCGCTTATGCCCAACGATAGGATAAGAACAAAAACAAGGACAAAAGCAAGAATCTTTTTCATTTATTCTGCCTCCCTGTCGTCAAAATTCCAGATAATTTCGCAATTATCCAAATCCATCATGACACCAGCCACACAAGACTCGGTATCAGCATAGCTATTCCAATACTCCATAGCCGCATCATAGCTATCAAAGTTCTCTTCCATCTCACCATGGATGGTGTCAGTAAACCGCACATTATACATTGTTGTATTCTCCTTTTTTGTTTTTGTTGTTCTCTCTTGGAACAATTATAGTATAACACAAGAGTATTTATTTGTCAATAGGTTTCGGGCAAAAAACATTAAAAGTTTTGCCCGACTTAATGGCCGAAAAATTCTTCAACGCTTTACCGTGCGAAAGTTCGAACCGCCCCGATTGGGTGCGGTCGCCGCGTTAATTACCACTCTAATGGTATTTTCCCGCAGAATTCATGTAAAGCACATTTATCACAATCATCACAAGAAGCGCAATACTTTGCGATTGCTAAAAGTGCCCGGGCAAGCATTAAGTCCATAACTTTTTCGGCCTCCTTTATTTTATTTTATAATTTATTATATCATTTTTTTTTATAAAAATCAAGTCCCCGCTTTAATCAGCGGGGAACATGATACGATTTATTTTGATTTGTTCAAAGATTTGTGCAGGCATTTTTGCATTTGCGCCGTGTGCTGATTTATAAATGGCTGCCGCTTTTGCGGTACTCGCAAGGTAAAGAGTTATGATTTTATTATCATCACCCATTATAATAACCAGCCCTGTATCTGTGAGCATTTCAATTTTTTCTCTACCATTGTCATTGAATTTTTTAACCTGTGCTATTGGTTTACCAATTCCAACTTGTTTGACGATTTCGCGTCTATCGCGTCTTTCTTCTTTTGCGTGATAGGTTAGCTGATTCATTTTAACTTTCATTGTTTTATTCTCCTTTTCTTTCTTTCTGTCTGTATTATAGCATACTTTGTTTTACATGTCAAGCATTTTTTTTAATTTTCTAAGGGATTTTTTTAATCCCTTAGAAAATCATCACGTTGTCAGAAGTGGCGTATTTTACATTGTTGAAGCACCTGCCCTTGAAGAACACCTCCCGGCGTTCTGTCTCTCCCTTGCAGACAGTGCGATAAATCGCACAGTGGAGAGTTGTGGCCTTTTCCTTTGCGGCCTTCCAAGCCTTGCCAAAGGCTTCGGTATCTTCATAAAGGTTGCCTGCTACATCATAAATAAATTTCTTTTCCATTTTTTTATCTCCTTTTCCTTCCCTCTTTGTGATTACATTATAGCATACATGCCCGGGCTTGTCAAGCCTTTTTTTTATTTTTTCTAAAAAAATTATTGTTACTATTTTGTAACTTAAAGTCAGTCTTTCCCCTCTTCTGCCCGAGTGCGGTTTCCCTCAACCTGTGATTATAGTATAGCATTGCCCGGGCGATTTGTCAATAGGTTTTTTGCGGTTTTTACTTAAAATTTTTGAAGTATTTTCGGCAGTAAAAAATTACCGCTTATTCAGCGGTAATAATTTCAAAGATTTTATTAAACCATTCTTTGGCTTTTTCTTTATTGTTTGTAGAGCCAGACGAAGAATGCTCTCCATTCATATAATCAATTGCTACCCCATAATAAAAGGGATTTCGCTGTGCTCCTGTCCCGCCCTCATAGAATTCAACTTCTTTTACATTTTCCAGAGACAGAATCTTGTTATCAACCATAATTGCTTTCATTTTTTTATTTCTCCTTTTCTTTCTTTCTGTATTTATTATAACATGCTTTGTTTTATTTGTCAAGCCCCAATTTAATAAATTTTTTGGGGCTTGCCATACAGATTGATTTCTGTTGCTTCAATGGGATTTCCGTCTGTATCATACAAATACTCTTCAAAACCCCACAGACTGGTATAAACTGTAATAACCCATCCACCATTCGCGGCTTCATCCACTTCATAGGTGTCATGCTTGTTGTACCCTTTGGCTTCCAGTTCTTTGATTTTCTCATTCATGTTCATTTTTTTTATCTCCTTTGTTCTTTCTGGTATTATAATAACATAAGCCCGGGCATTTGTCAAGCCTCTTTTTTAATTTTTTTACTTAAAATTTTTGAGGTAAATCGCCCGGGCAAAAGTCAAGGAACTTTTTACAGTTCCTTGATTTTCAGGCCGTGCTCTCCCAGAATCTCAAAGAAGCGGCGGGCGGCGTGGTCTTTGTCAATAGCTTCCACAATGCACTTGATTTCGGCATTGTCGCGGGTAATCTTAGCTTCAAACTTTTTCATTTTCTTTGTTCTCCTTTTCTTTTCTGATTTTTTCATACCAACAGGGGTCGGTATCTTCACCACGATACAGCGGGCACTCATTATGGCACAGACATTCAGCGCAAGTAATCATTTTTATTTCTCCTTTTCTTTCTTTGTGATTGTATTATATCATGCGGGGCTTGTTTTGTCAAGCCCCTTTTTTATTTTTTTCAAGTAGTAATTTCACCATACGGAATAAAGAAAGGATACTTGTCACCATAGGGGCCAGCAGAGGGTCTGTAATTACCAATTTGAATTATTGCGTTATCATCATAACTAATAACCCTTACATCGTCGTCCATGTCATACTTGCTGAGAATGTTCATTAAATCTTTGACTTTCATTTTTTTATCTCCTTTTCTCTTTCTGGTATTATAATACCATACATCTTTTGGTTTGTCAATGACTTTTTTTTGTAACTTTTCCGCCCGGGCAAAAGAGGGCTTTTTCAGCCCTCTTCCTGCTCACCCAACCAGCCCTCAAAGGAATGCCAGCCAGTGTAATAGAATAAAATTCTTTCAGCAGTTTCTTCATTGCATCCACCAACAGCAAAAGCCAAATCAAGGGCATTCTCATCGATCCCAAGGGTATTGGCCAGCAAGTCGTACATTTCTTCGTAAGTCATTTTCTTTATCTCCTTTTCTCTTTTGTGATTACATTATAACATGCTTTTGGCTATTTGTCAATGTTTTTCTTTTGTAATCTTTGCCCGGGCGATGAAGAAGCGGCTTTTTATGCCGCATTCTTCTTAGGGCGTCCCGCCTTCCGCTGGGGCGCTGGGGCGAAGTCGTTAAACAGTGCCCGTGCTTCCTTTTCATTATAGACGGTGCTGATGCACTCACCGTCCCAAAAGATGCGGAACTTTGCCGCCGCTCCAGTGCTGTCGCTTGCCTTGCGAAGCTCAAAGCCGTCGCGGGTTTCCAGCACATCAATCATCATCTCAACCGCCTTGCCTTTATAAACTTCATCGTTGTGGCGGCAAGTATCGGCACGACCATTTCCCATAAAATAACTCATTTTTTTAATTCTCCTTTTCTTTCTTTCTGTATTTATTATACCATCTGGGGCTTGTTTTGTCAAGCCCCTTTTTCAATTTCTGCTAACTTTTTTTTCAACTCTTTGATTTCAGCCTGTGCTTTGTTGTAGGCTGTCCAGTTCATAAAATCTGCCATCTGCTCAAACCAGCACCAGCGTTCAAGTTTTTCAATTCTTTCTTTGATTTCGTTAACGTTCATTTTCTTTTATCTCCTTTTCTTTCTTTGTGCCTTTATTATACCATAGGCCGGGCTATTTGTCAAGCCCTTTTATAAATTTTTTCAATCTTTTTTTCTTTAAGGTTTTCCACTGTTACAATATTTGCGTCCTTATTCTTAATAATGGTATAGGCTACAAGATGCGCTTGCTGAGGGTTATTATACCATTTGTAAGTATTGGGGGCATGTTCGCTTTCGATTTTGATTCTATACATTGTATTTACTTCCTTTCTTTTCTTTTTCTGGTATTATAATATCACAAGCCCGGGCATTTGTCAACTACTTTTTTTAGAAATTTTTTGTTACCATTTTGTAACCTAAAGTCAGTCTTCCCCCTCGGCTCCCCGCGTGGGGCGTCCCTCCGCCTGTGATTGTATTGTATCATAGGTTGGGGGATTTGTCAAGCACTTTTCTAAAAAAAGAAAAGGGCTTTTTTCAGCCCTTTTCAAGTTCTTCAAGTTTTGCTTTCCAGTATGCAAGATTCTTTTCAGCTTCTGCAATCTGCTTTTCAAGTCCTTTAATTGTTGTTTTTGCTCTGGTAATTTTTGCTTTTCTTTTGCGCTCTGCCACAATCTCAGGATGGGCTTTTTCAAAAGCTTCTTTTTTGGCTTTCTGCTCTGCTTTTTTCCTTTTTTCGGCTTCCCATTCTGCTTCCTTTGCCGCTTGTTCTGCCTCAAGTTCAGCGACAGTTTTGACATAACCATCATTAATTACATGAGACGGGAACATTTCTTTAACGATTTGGGCGGCGTCCTGCAGGTTTTCCGCGAGCACATTTATTTTCTGCACCCTATAGTTATAGCCCCCGCACATGTATTCATCATAGTCACTTCTGGTCATGTGCTCCACTCTGTATAGTTCTTTCATCTTTTCTTTTCCCTTCTGGTTTATTGGGTTTTCCTTCCCTCTTTCTGGTATTATAATATCACAAGACCGGGCAAATGTCAAGAGTTTTTTTTAGAAATTTTTTGTTTTTCTTTTGTAACTATTAAGTCAGTCTCTCCCCTCCTCTGCCCCGGTGCGGTTTCCTTCAACCTGTGATTGTATTATAGCATTGCCCGGGCGATTTGTCAAGCACTTTTTCAAAAAAAAAATCACGCTTTTTACAGCGTGATAATTTGATAGTATTCGGAAATGCTCACCGCATTAGTGGGATCTTCAATATCGTAAAGTTCACGGGCTTCTTCTCTCATTTCGATCAATCCCTCAAGGGTATAGGGGAAGATGTTACCGCATTCGATGTTCTGAATCATTTTCATTTTTTTTATCTCCTTTTCTCTTTTGTGATTACATTATAACACAAGGGGCTTGTCTTGTCAAGCCCCTTTTTTAATTATTTTTTTAATTGTTGATAGAAACAAAATTATTATCAGTATTGATTGTGAAATCTTCAATTTCAAAGACTTCAATCCCATTGGGGAACATTTCACCAAACCAAAAATCCTCAACATCATTAGCGACAGCCCAATTATAAAATTCACGAATAGTCATTTTTTTAATCTCCTTTTTTCTTTTGTGCCTTTATTATATCACATAGGGGCTTGATTTGTCAAGCCCCTTTTTTAATTATTTTACAAAGATTTTGATACTTTCAAAGTATTCGTATTTGTCGGTCGTGGTTTTCTTTTTCAGTTCCACATACTTGTACCCACCATGTTTCAAAGCGGCGAAGTACAGTTCGGCTTTGTTGTAGTCTTCAAACTCTTCCCAAATCTTGTAAGCAGTTACGATGTACATTTTTTTATCTCCTTTTCTTTCTTTCTGGTTGTATTATAACATACTTTGTCTTACTTGTCAAGTACTTTTTTTAATTTCCTTGGGGCTTTTTTCAGCCCCAAGGATTAGTTTTCATGTCCTCTTCAAAGTCCAGCCACTCCTGATAGTCTTCCATCAGGTCGCCCAGAATCTCGAACTGTTCCATACTGTAAAATTCCATCTTTTTCTTCCTTTCCGGTTTATTTGGGTTTTCCTTCCCTCTTTCTGATTATAGTATAGCACAGCCCGGGCAAATTGTCAAGCACTTTTTTCATTTTTTTTAAAAATTTTTTTGTCATCAATTTGTTACTTTTAAGTCAGTCTCTCCCCTCGTCTCCCCGCGTGGGGCTTCCCTCAGCCTGTGATTGTATTATAACATTGCCCGGGCGATTTGTCAAGCACTTTTTTCATTTTTTTTAATGTAAATAAAAAAGGCTGAATCAGCCTTTTTTAGTATCTGCTATAAACTTGTATAGTTTTATTTGTTTCTGTATCAGTAACAGCGGCATAATCTCCGCCTAACATAGATACAAAATTATGAGCAAATAAAAGAGCACTTCCTCTTTTTTCAAATTTAGCGTTGAGTTCATACCCATTGCGGATGTAGTAAACATTAAACATTTTTTTATCTCCTTTTCTTTTGTGATTGTATTATAACATAAGGGCTTGAACTTGTCAAGCCCCTTTTTTATAAAAATCGTATTTATTTTTGAATGTGTATTGGTACTCAAAACCTCTTTTAACAAAAATGTGAATCATGGCCGGATTGTCATTCCAAGGCGTTGCACCATAAGTGCCAAGGCCAAGAGCTAACACGTAGTCAATTAACGCACTTGCTACCCCTTTGCCCTTGCTGGTTTTTGAATACACGCACATTCTCATGATAGCATAATAACCACGATGGACTTTATACACGACAGCTACAGACCCTAAAAGCTTGCCGTTTTCCTCTGCTACAATCAGCCGCCCCGCGTTCACATCTTCCCGCACATCTTGCGGCGTATTGTAGTCCATGCGTTTATTCTGTATAGCCCTAATAATGCGGATAGCATCAGCAGTCGTTGCGAATCTAATTGTCATTGCTGTCTACCTCTTTTCCTCTTGGTGACTGTATTCTACCACACATTGTGCCTATTGTCAAGTAGTTTCGGGACATTTTTTATTGTTATTTGTTTAACAATCATTCGCGTTTTTTACTTCACCACTTTAGCGTGGTGAAGTCCGGGGCCTTTCGGAGCTGGCGATTTTGCCCGGGCAAAATAGAAAGCGCCACGGTTAGAGAATAACCGTGGCACCTTTAGTCTCTACCAGATAGCCCTCAAAGCCACCTTTGACCCACTGCCGAATGTTCTTAATATCATCATCCACAAGAATGCCAGCTTCACGAATGTAATCAACCTTGCGACCAGAGCCTACGATGCAAATAAACTGTTCTGCCGTAATTTCCGGGATGTACTTTGCCAGCCAGTCAATTTTGCCAGCCTTGGCATCATCGTTAGCGGCCTTGGTGAGAATGTAAACCTTTTCACCGTGAGCAATGAGGTTCCGGACAGTCTTGACATTCTCAACGAACGGGGCGAGATTGGCAAGATAGTCGCGGCTCAAAGCCTGTGCGCGCTCAGTGTAAGTAGAGTGGAAGTCAGCCAGAACGCCATCCATGTCGAAGTAGTAAGTCATTTTTTTTGTCCTCCCTTGTTCTTTCTGATTGTATTATAGCAAAGCCCGGGCGATTTGTCAAGCATTTTTTCAAAAAAAATAGAAAAATTTTTTGTCATTCTTTTGTTACTTTTAAGTCAGTCCTTCCCCTCTCCTGCCCGAGTGCGGTTTCCCTCAACCTGTGATTGTATTATAGCATAGATAGATTGACTTGTCAAGTATTTTTTTATAAAAAATAAAATGGTTTTAGCAGTACGCTAAAACCATTTTACGCCAGCCCAGAACAGAGATTTGATTATGAGCTTTGCCAATTTCAAGCGCCTCGCGCTTGGTATTGACTCTGTGGCTTTTGTCGATGTAGTAGATACCACCAGCGAACCACACCCCACAGTTACCGCCGTAAGCCTTAACCGCGTTAATGGCTTCCCGTGCGGTGTGGCACTCTACGCCCTCGGTGGCAACCTGCCAACCGCTTTTGTAAGTGATAAGCTTACCATTTTTAAGAGTAAGTCCATCATTCTCAGTGAGTTTGTTGATAGTTCTAATGTTAATCATCTTTGTTATCTCCTTTTCTCTTCCCTTTGTGATTATAGTATAGCACAAAGGATGTTATTTGTCAACAACTATTTTTAGAAACTTTTTGTTTTTCTTTTGTTACTATTTAGTTAGTCTCTCCCCTCGACTACCCGCGTGTGGTTTCCCTCAACCTGTGATTGTATTATAACATGGATGTGCCAATCTGTCAAGAGTTTTTTTATAAAAAAAGAAGAGTGGTTTTTACCACTCTTCATTATTGCCCCATTCCACCTTGGTGGGATCTTCCTTGCCACCTTCGAGTTCCCAGATTTCAGGGTTTTCATTGATCGTCCATTCGATTTTGTGAATGGTGCGTTTCCAGCCTCTTTTAGCGGCTTTCTTGACAAGTGCTTCTGCTTCTGCTTCGGTGTTAGCCCAATCAACAACCTCATTCTTGTTATTGTGAATTGCGTACTTAATCTCTTTCATTTTGTTTACCTCTTTCTTTTAATTTATTTATCTCTCTCTTTCTGGTATTATAATATCACAAGCCCGGGCAAATGTCAAGAGTTTTTTTATAAAAAAGATTGTTATTTTTTTAACAAAGGTCGCCGCTTACCTTATCGCAAGGCACCACTTCTATTATACCACAAGTGGTGCTGTTTGTCAATGTTTTTCTTTTGTAATTATTATAATAATTAATGTATTACTATTACTATCGTATTTAGTTTGTTGTTTATCTACTCTTTTGTCTTATTGTTTATTCATAGTCTTGTTGTGTTATGCTAACGTATAGGCTTGACGAATGTCTCTGCCTTGCTTTGTGAAGCTTCTTTATCTATCTCGCCTATTGCGCAATTATTTGATGATACATTGTTACTATTATCTCTCTTGGTTTTTTATTACTTTAATGTGTTAAAGAATAATGTTAATTTAGTATTTGACTGGCTTTTTTACGATTTAGTGTATTAAAGAATTTATTTTTTTAATTTGTCATTTTTTTAATTAATTTGTTACTATTTTGTAAATTAAAATAACTAAACATGTGTTTGATACTCTTGGTTACAATAGAGTTATTTATTGTAACTATTTTGTAATAAAAGTTAATTAAATGTATGTTTAGTCCTCTTGGTTACAGGATGTAACGGTCTGTTACATTTTTGTAACATTTTGGCGTAAAAATTTACGAACTGGAAACAATGCGAAACTCGCCCCGCTTTGGCTGTCAGCGGGGCGAGCAAATAAGGGGTGTTCATTCATTACTATTAAAATTTTTTCAGAAAAATATCCAATACTTTTTGTAGATATTTACTGAGAATAAAATGGGGGGCGTATAGTTTCAGGATAAAAAAATTTTTTTATACACAAAATCATTTGGTCTGACCTAAAAAATTTCTAAATGATTTTTCATTTCGATTTTACGGTAACTCCTATCCTTCGCCAAGCCATTCAACCAAAAGATGTCGATGACAAAAATCATCTGATTTTTCATAACAACATAGAATAATATTCCCAAATTTTTCAAGCTATTGTCGCACGTTTGCCGGCGTTAAATTTTTATCAGATAATTCTTTAAAATATCTTTTTTTAAAAATATATTCATCTATTTCTTTATTCTTGTACATTTTTAATAATTTTTCACTTGGCGCTAATATATCTAAATTAATTCCTTTCCAATTTTTAGGAGGATAACGAGTTATTCCAATAGGAATAAAATTTTGAGGAAAATTTTTATAATTACTAAAATAACTAGTATAAATCAAATTAATTCCTCTAGTTTTTCTGGTACTTCTAAATTAAGTTCTTTTAAAACATTTGCGGCAACAATATATTTATTATTATCTTCAATTTGTTTTGTTAATGCAACATATTGATTTCCGCAATCATCTTCCAATAAATAAAAATCCATTTCTTCGCCATCTTTAATATCAAGTCTATCTCGCATTCCTTTCGGAATACTAACTCTGCCGAGAGTATCAACTTTACGAGTAGTATTTTCTTTTATCAACTTCATTTTTTTTTAACCTCTTTTTTATATATTTTTTCTAATAATATTATATAATTTTTTTAAAAATTTGTCAAACAAAAAATTTTTTAGTATAATCTATGATAGAGAAATCGTTAAGTGGAGGTTGATAATTTGATTAAATTAGACTATACGCTTGACAACCCAGAAGATAGAAATGAATTAATCAAACAAATTTTACAAGAAAATCCAGACCCAGGAGAAAAATACTTAGAAATTATGGCTGATTATCTCATTTTATGTATGGAGAAACAAGAGCGTAAAGAACGAAAAATTTTAACTGACAACCGTATGACTACTGTAAATAAACGAGAAACCTCTTTTGAAGGGCTTGTGTCCCAATTTGAAAATGGCGAAGACGGAATTTATAATTTAATAACAGAAAATAAAAATATTATATTTTAGCCAAAAATAACAATAACAAAAAAAGATATAGAAGAAATACAACCTTTACAACAATTAAAAGAAGCCATAAATATTTGGGAAACTAAATTAAAAACAGCAGAAGGTAGATAGGCTTATATTATTAAATCTACTTTAATTGAACTGCGTAAAGATCAATATATAATTAAAAATGCATATCGTAGACCAATTACTCTTACAAAAATTACTCATTCAAAAAATGTTATTCCATTAGAAGGAGATATAGAAATTGATAATGATGATAATTTAATTTCTAAAGGAATTACTTTAATAGACCCAGCTGTTTGTTCTGGTATTTTATGTAATTATTCAAAACTAAAAGAAGATAGCTGGGGTTATTTTGAAAATGATATGTGGTATTTAATTTATGATTTTGAATAGATATGCGACAAAGCATTAGAAGCTTATCCATTGTATAAACGACTTGTTGAATATAAAATTGATGGAATGCAAAATATAGATATTCAAATAGCTCTCCAACAAGAATTCGGTATAAAACATAGCGTTGAATATATTTCCAGTTTATGGCGTCGTAAAATTCCAACATTAATAGCATCCGCTGCTGAGGATGAATATTTAAATTGGTATTATACCCAAGTAAAACCCGGAAAATTTAAACGATGCAGTAGATGCGGTCAAGTTAAATTGGCGCATAACAAATATTTTAGTAAAAATAAAACCAGTAAGGATGGCTTTTATTCCATCTGTAAATGCTGCCGAAATAAGAAAAAATGAGGCTAGGAATAAAGATGCGCTTGGGCAAAAGTTATTAAGTGAATTAAAAGAAAAATTTTAATTAGAGGTTTTTTTATGGAAAAATATTGTAAATTATGTAATACATATAAAGATTTAAAAGATTTTTATTTACATTATACTGAAGGTAAACATTTAATTAGAAGTAGCCATTATTGTAAAGAATGTATAAAAAATAATTTTAAAGATAATATATTAGAAATTTGTAAAGAACTAGATATTCCATTTATACAAGAAGAATGGAATAAATTAAATGAATACCACCCAAATACTATTAATATTGGAAGATATGTAAGTAAAATGCAATTAAAAGGATTTATTGGATTTCATTTTGAAGATAGTATTTATTTTAATGAAAAATAAATAAAAAAAATTTTTTAGGGCAAAAGTTGTTAGTTAATTCCAGCCTTTTGTGATGAATATAAAAGGAGGCTGAGTTATGCCAAGATCAAAAGAATAGCGCTTTTGTGAAAAGTGCAAAAGAACAAAAAATGAAGATAATTTTTATACTTCAAATGATTTAATTAAATATCCGGCAGGCCGACTTAATATGTGTAAAGATTGTATTACTATGCATGTAGATAATTGGAATCCGGATACATTTTTATGGATATTGCAAGAATGTGATGTTCCATATGTTCCAGAAGAATGGAATAAATTATTACTTTCATATGGTAGAGATAAAGCGTCTGTGACAGGAACTACAATTATGGGCCGCTATATTTCTAAAATGAAACTTAAATAGTTTAAGCAATATCGATGGAAAGATACTGCTTATCTTCAAGAATTAGCCGCTCATAAAATTGAAGAAGCTATGAAGCGCCAAGGATATGATATTCAAGAAATTGATAAAGCAGTAGCAGAAGCTGGTTTAATCAATAAAGATGAGGAAGAAAATTTTAATGCTCCATCTCCCCCACCAGTATATTAGGATTTTGAGATAACCGAGCCAAATGAATCAGATGATGATGTAATAGTTGATTCATTGACCGATGAAGAAAAATTAGCACTTAAAATAAAATGGGGTAAAACTTATAAACCAGACGAATGGATTTATTTAGAAAAACTTTATAATGATATGATGGAGTCTTATGATATCCAATCTGCTGGACATATTGATACATTAAAAATGATTTGTAAAACATCTTTAAAAACGAATTAGCTATTAGATATGGGCGATATTGATGGCGCCCAGAAGGCTAGTAAAATGTATGATATGTTAATGAAAAGTGGTAAATTTACTGCGGCTCAAAATAAAACTGATAGTGGCAATGCGGTTGATTCTATCAGTGAATTAATTGCCATGTGTGAACGAGATGGCTTCTTCCCTCGCTATTATACAGATGGCCCTCAAGATAAAGTAGATAGAACTTTATAGGATTTATAGAAATATACTAGAACATTAATAACAGAAGAAATGAATCTTGGTAATTTAATTGAAGGTGCTGTCAAACAAATTCAATTAGATAAAGAAAAAGAAGCAATGCGTGATGCTGATGCTGCTGGCGATGATGATGCATTTGAAGCCGAACTCTTTGATGAAGATGAAAAAGCCTTCTTAAATGACGAAGACTTTTAGCAATTGAAAGAACTTGTTGATGATGAAGCTATTGATGATGAAGAATATATAGCATCATTACTTGACAATGATGAAATTTTAATCTAAAATGGCATTACAAGATTTACTAAATTTATCATCATCTAGTACTAGAAAAATTGGTATATCAGAAGAGCGTATTACACCATTAAAACCTTACATTAGATAGTATGTAAGTTATTGGCGTGAATATCCTGATATGTTTGTTGATTTTTTATAGACTGGATTAGATGGTAAAATTCCAGATGATGGATTACATTTTTTCTTTTATCAAAGAGTATTTTTACGTGCGGCTATGCGGTATAAATATGTTTATATGGTATTCCCACGTGCATATTCAAAATCATTTCTTTCTGTGTTAGTTTTAATGATTCGTTGTATTCTTTATCCAAGAGCAAAATTATTTGTTACTTCTGGTGGTAAAGAATAGGCTGCTGGTATTATTAAAGAAAAAGTAGATGAACTTTGTAGATTAATTCCAGCTTTAGATAAAGAATTAGATCATCGGCCTGGTAAAACACGAATAAGTAAAGATTATTGTATTTTTATGTTTAAAAATGGTTCATATTTTGATAATATTGCCGCTACAGAAAAGTCTCGTGGTAAACGTCGTCATGGCGGATTAATAGAAGAATGTGTTGGTGTTGATGGACAAATTCTTTCAGAAGTTATTATTCCTACAATGAACGTTTCAAGATTGGCAATGGATGGATAGTCATATCCAGAAGAAACATTAAATAAAAGTTAGATATATGTTACTACTGCTGGTTGGAAAGGGACTTTTGCCTATGATAAATTAATTTAGTTATTAGTTTGGATGATAACTGAACCAGAAAAAGCATTTATTATGGGTGGTACTTGGCGAATACCAGTATTAATGAAATTATTAGATAGAACATTTCTACAAGATTTACAACGAGATGGTACTTATAATGAAGCTTCATTTGATCGTGAATATGAAAGTAAATGGAGCGGTACAGCAGAAAATGCTTTCTTTAATGGAGAAACTTTTGATAAACATAGAATATTAAATCAACCAGAATATGAATCATCTGGTCGTTCGTCAACAAAAAGTTATTATATCCTTTCTATGGACGTTGGTAGAAAAGGATGTGATAGTGTTGTTTGTGTTTGGAAAGTAACTCCATAGTCAATGGGGCCATCAATTAAATCATTAGTAAATATTTATACAATGGCAGATACCCATATGGAGGATTAGGCTATTAAAGTTAAAAGACTTTATTATAAATATAAAGCTCGTAGAATTGTTATTGATGCTAATGGTATTGGTATGGGTCTTGTTGATTATATGGTTAAACCATAGCATGATAATGAAACGCAAGAAGATTTTCCCGACTTCGGAGTTTATGGGGGAACTTAGGCTGACGCTATTGATGAATATAAAAAATTTCATACTAATGAGACAGAAGAAGAAGCTATGTATTTAATGAAAGCTCACGCTCCAGAAAATACTGAAGCTCATGCTAATTTTTAGACAATGTTAAATGCTGGAAAAATTAAATTATTAATTGATGAAAGAGTAGCTAAAGCTAAATTATTAAATACAAAAGCTGGATAGAAAATGACTCCTGAAAAGAGGGCAGAATATTTAAAACCATTTACTTTAACTTCCATTCTTAAAGAGGAAATGATGAATCTTAGAGAAGAGAATGAAGGGGTTAATATTATTTTAAAATAGGCTAATAAAGGAATTAAGAAAGATAAATTTTCTGCGGCAGAATATGGTTTATATTATATAAAAATTGAAGAAGATAGTAAAAAGAAAAAGAAAAAATTTAAAGTTACTGATATGATGTTTATAAGTTAAAGGGGGAAAGGAAAATGCGATCTAGTAGAGGTGAAATAAAGATTGAAGAAATTTTAGATGAAGCTGGATTAACTTTTGAAGAAGAATATATTTTTCCAGAACTCCGAAGTGATAATGGCCGTCCACTTAGATTTGATTTCGTAATATTTGATGATGATGGAAAAATTGATTTTATTATTGAATATCAAGGAAAATAGCATTATGAACCTACTGCGAAATTTGGTGGGAAAAAAGGATTTTATTAGCAAAAATATAATGATAATAAGAAGCGTAGATTTTGTGCATTACATGATTTAAAATTAATTGAAATTCCTTATACTGAAGAAAATTTAATTACTTATGATTATATAATGCATAAAGCTGGCTATTAAAGGAGGATAGTATTTTGGATATTGAAAGACAAGAAGCTATCCATAATAAAGGCTTTGATTTATTTGATTTTGGTTTTCCCACAGGAGATAATAATGAAAATATTACTGATTATGGAAAAATAAAAGTTGGAGTAAAAGTATTAGAAGATGCTTTATTAGATTTAGGTACATTAAAAGAAGCTAAATTACCTTTTTGTAATAAAAAAGAAATATTAGCAACTATTATTAAGAAGGATTATAAAAAAATGAGAATTATTTCAGATTTTTTTTATAATGCTAGTGGTATTTATTAGACAGTTTGTAATTATTTTGCATTTCTTTATAGATATGATTGGTATATTTATCCAGAAAATGTTAAAGAGAATGCTAAAACTGATAAAGTATTAGAAGAATATGTAAAGATTTTATCATATTTAGATAATTCTTATATTAAAAAAATTTGTGGCGATATAGCACTTAAAGTCGTAAAACATGGTTGTTATTATGGATATATAATTAATAGTGCAAAAGGCGTTGTATTGCAAGAACTTCCATTAGAATATTGTCGTTCCAGATTCAATGTTGAAGGTGCTCCAGTCATTGAATTTAATATGGCATTTTTTGATGATAAATTTGTTGATCCAGCTTATAGAATAAAAGTTATAAGAATGTTCCCAGAAGAATTTGCAAAAGGATATATGCTCTATAAATAGGGTAAACTTACAAATACTGAAATAGATTGGACAGATAATAATACTGGGACTTATCAAGGACGCCAAGGTTGGTATCTTTTAGATCCAGGCAGTACTGTTAAATTTAATATTAATGGAAGTGATTTCCCTATTTTCTTTAATGCAATTCCTGCTATTATTGATTTAGATGCTGCTTAGGAATTAGATAGAAAGAAATAGATGCAACAGCTTTTAAAAATTTTAGTACAGAAATTACCTATGGATAAAAATGGTGATTTAATATTTGATGTTGATGAAGCAAGAGATATACATAATACTATGGTTGCTATGTTAAGTAAAGCTATCGGTATTGATGTAGTAACTACTTTTGCTGATGTACAATCTATTGATATTAGTGATAAGAATACTACTACTAAAACTGATGATTTAGCAAAAGTTGAAAGAGCTTTATATGATGCTCTTGGTATTTCAAGAAATTTATTTAATACTGATGGCAATTTATCATTAGAAAAATCTATTTTAGATGATGAATCTACTATGCGCAATTTAATTTTATAGTTTGATATATTTTTTAATAAATTAGTAGATAAAAAAAGTAGTAATAAAAAGTTTAATTTTACTTTTGTGATGCTTGAAACCACTTAGTATAATTATAAAGATATTTCAAAAATGTATAAAGATTTAACTTCTAATGGTTAGTCTAAATTTTTACCTATGGTTGCTCTTGGTCATTCATAGAGTTCAGTTGTTAATTTAGCATATTTTGAAAATGAAATACTTGATTTGCCTAACTTGATGATTCCTCCATTGAGTAGTAATACTGTTAGTGGACAAGATATTTTGGGCACAAAAAATCAAAATAATTCTAATAAAACTCAAAAAATATCAGATAGTAAAAGTACTGGTGGTAGACCAGAAAAACCAGATGATGAAAAATCTGAAAAAACTATTAAAAATAAAGAAGCTATGAGCTAAGAAAGGAGGACAAGCATGCATGTTAGTATAAACATGGTAGATATGCCTATTGAAGTATTAGACATAAAACCTGTTAATCCTCTTATTTCAAAATGTCAAATAAAAGTATGCTATGTAGGCCAATAGGCTAATCGTAATAGAAGTGTAATTACAAAAGAAGTAGCTAAAGAATTCGCTAATTCTATTCCAGGTTGCCCAATCGTTGGTTATTATAATTCTGAAAAAAAAGATTTTGAAGAACATAATAGAACAATTGAAATTTCAAATGGGACTATATAGATTAAAGATACTACTAGACCTTATGGCTTTGTTTCAATGGATGCTAAAGTTTGGTTTTAGTGGTTTGAAGATGATGGAGTACCTCATGAATATTTAGTAACTGAGGGATATATTTGGACTGGACAATATCCAGAGTCTCAAAGAATTATAGAACATGGAAATAATCAATCTATGGAATTAGATGATAATACTTTAGATGCATTTTGGACAAAAGATAATAATGGAAAGCCGTAGTTTTTCATTATTAATGAAGCAATTATGTCAAAGCTTTGTGTTTTAGGAGAAGATGTTGAACCCTGCTTTGAAGGAGCATCTATTTCTAAAGTACAATTTTCTTTTGAAGATAATTTTAAGCAAAGATTGTTCTCATTAATTGAGGCAATGAAAGAAATTTTGAGTAATGATAAAGGAGGAACACCAGTGTTTAATACTTATGCTGTTGAAATTGGTGGTCGTCTTTGGGACGCAATTTACGATTATATGTGGAATAATTATAAAACTAATGATGAATTAATTTATCGTTTAGTTGGTGTTTATGAGGAAACTGAAGGTCAAAAATTTGCAGTTCTTCAAAATCGTGAAGATTCTACTTATTCTCGTTTAAATTTCTCTTTAACCGACACAGAAGAATTTATTCCTGCTGACGAACTTATTCAATTTTCTTCTGATTCTTTTGATAATTCTCAATTCACTCTTGAAGATATAAATTCTTTTGAGATTGAATATAAACAGAAAAAGAATGATGAAGAAGAAAAGAAATCTAAAGAAGAATAGACTGAAGAGAAGAAAAAGCCTGAAAAGAAGGAAGACTCATAGTCTCCTAAAGAAGACCCTAAAAAAGAAGAAACCCCTGCCGATGAAAAAAAATCTAATAATGATGAATTAGAAGATGAAAAGAAAAAGAACAAGACTAAATATAGTCTTGATGAAGTAGTTGAATATCAAGAGTTATTAAATAAATATACTGCTCTTGAAGCTCAAGTAAATGAATTAAATACTACTATTACACGATTAGTTAATGAAAATAAAGAATTGTGTGATTTTAAGAATAGTATTGATAAAGAAAAGAAACAAGCATTAATTGATTCTTTCTTTATGCTTAATAGTGAGCAAAAGAAAGATTGCGTAGATAATATTGATAAATATAGCCTTGATGAAATTGAAGCTAAATTATCAGTAATTTGTGTACGTAATAAAGTAAGTTTTGATTTAAATGACTCTGAAAAGAAAGAAGAAGAAGTTAAAACTACTACCTATAATCTTGATAGCACTACAGATGATGCTTATGCAAATATGCCCGCTTGGGTTGCTCGTGCTATTGAAGTTAAAAATGAAGGAAATTTTGATTGAGGAGGATAATATAAAATGCTTAGTGATTTCTTAAAGAAAAATATTGAAAGCCAAGCTGGATATATTAAGACTAATGGCTATGGATACGGTCAAGTTGAAGCTAACCACCTCTCTGGTGAAGCTACTAAAGAGGTATATGCTCAACTCCCAGCCGCTGCTGATATTCAAATTCTTGAAAATGGTCAATTTGCAAAGTATGACTATGCTGAGGGCGTTGTAGACTTTACTGGTCCTGGCGAATGGTTATTAGTATATAATGAAATTAAACTTTATCGCGATCATCAAATTGATGCTGAGTTCGCAATGATTAAGGATAATTATCAAGCTCGTGTATATAGCCCATTTGGTGGTGGTTATGATAAGGATCGTAATCTTCAACCTGATGAAATGTGGGATAGACAATCTCGTTACTACAATGGCAATGGTGTTGACGCAAAAAATGGTAGCATTAAATTTGCTAATGGTAAAGTTACTTTTGGTGAAGGCGATAATGCAAAGTCATTCCCAGTTGATGATGTAACTGCTGCTCCTGATATGTATGAACTTCATTACAATGAAGATCCATTCCATATTGTTGGACCTTACACCGAACAATTAATGCCAGAAGGAACTACTATGGTTCCACGTCTTGTTAAGACTCATGTTGGCGATATTATGACTACAAATATGATTGCCGATAATACTGTAGCTCTTAAAGATAAACTTGTTCCTGATAAGAACAATAAGGGTATTCTTACTAAGAAAGCAACTCCAACTGCATCTGATATGGTATGGCAAGTTGTTAAAGTTTATACTATGCCAGATCATCAACCAGGCGTAAAATTAATGCGTATTCAATAATAAGAAAGGAGAAAGAAGATAATGTTGGATTTTAATAACTTACTTCAATTAATGAAGATTACAGCTAAAGCTAATGCTTCTGCTCCTACTTCTTATAGTTTTAATGGACAGAATCTTAGTTATGATGTTTTAAATGAAACTCTTCGCCAAGAACTCAATGAACTTTGTGGCACTAATGCTGCATATCGTGAAAATAAAAATACTATTTTTACTCTTATTGAACAAACTCTTGATGAAGTGCTTCCACGTAAGGTTACTGAAACCTATATGCAATTTGCTGAAGTAAAGACCTTTGGTCAAGGTGATAAACCTATTTTCCGTCGTAAGCTCAATTCAAATAACCGTGCAAAACAATTCATTACTCGTGTTGGTCTTGCTGGTGTATATGAAGTCTTTAAGCTTGGTAAAGCTGAAGAGGCTTTCGAAGTTCGCACTAGTGCTATTGGCGGAGCTGCTCAAATTGGATTTGAAGAGTTCCTTGATGGTCGTGTTGATTTTGCTGAAGTAACTCGTATTATTTACGAGGGTATGGAAGAATTAATTGCAAAAGAAGTTGCTCATGCTCTTAAAGCTTCTATTAATCAACTTCCTCCAGCAAATCGTGTTGCTTTTAATGGTTTTGATGAAACTGAGTTTGATCGTTTAATTTATATTGCAAGTGCTTATGGTACTCCTGCTATTTATTGTACTTATGAATTTGCTGTTAAAATGATTCCTCAAGAAGCTTGGCGTTATACTGATGGTATGAAGCAAGAACTTTGGGAAAAAGGTCGTCTTGCTAATTATAAAGGTCATACTGTAACTATTCTTGATCAAGGCTTTGAAGATGAAACTAATAGCCGTAAGGTTATTGATCCAGGTTATTGTTGGATTATTCCTGCTGGAGCTAATAGCAAGCCTGTTAAGATTGCCTTTGAGGGTAATACTCTTGTACGTGAAGACGATAATCGTGGTACTTGGAGTAAAGAAATTCATGTATATCGTAAGGTTGGCGTAGTTGCTATGTTAACTAATGATATTTGTTGCTATGTTGACACTTCTCTTATGGGACAAATGGATACTTGGAACTTTAATGGAGTTACTGGTAATGTAATTACTTATGATGGCCGTAAAGATGGTCAATTTGATGGTGCTGTGAATGAGGATGGTTCTAGTGCTGATAGCGGTACTAATAGTGGAAATACCACTCCTGCACAAGGCGGAGAAAATACAACTCCTTCCCAAGGCGGCACAACTAATCCATAATTTAAAAATTAATTAAATAATTTTTGAGATAAAGGGGAGAGGGAGTAAATCTCCCGCTCTCCTATTTTTTATTATGAGTAAAAGGAGATTTATTAAAAATGGTAGAACAAAGAAAATATTTTTATAATGTAAAAAATCGTAGTGCTGGTATTGTAAAATATACAATTCCAGAAGATAATATTGTAAGACGTTTTACTCCTGGTGAGACAAAGCGTATTTCTTATGAAGAATTATTGCATTTAAGTTATCAGCCAGGTGGCCGCGAGATGATGATTAATTTTTTATAGATTTAGAGTGAAGGCGTCCCTAAAAGTCTTGGACTTAATGTTGAACCAGAATATTATATGTCAGAAGCGCAGATTATTGAGCTTTTAAAGACTGGAACTTTACCAGCTTTTTTAGATTGTTTAGACTATGCTCCAGAGGGCGTCTTGGAATTAGTTAAAAAGTTTGCTGTAGAATTACCTTTAACTGACTTTGAAAAACGTGCGGCTTTAAAGAAAAAGACCGGTTTTGATGTTGATAAAGCGATTGCTAATTCTGGTACAGAAGTTGACGATAAAACTGAAAAGGCTGTCGAAAAAGCTATTGATACTCCAGTAACTGGTCGTAGAACTCAAACTAATTATAAGGTTGTTAATTAGGGGTAATTAAAGAAGGAGGCGTATTTTGTGACTAAATTCACAGATATTTATAACCGCTTTCTTGGTAAAATTACTGATGACATGTATGTTGAATTAACTCCATAGGATACTATTAAAGATTTAAGAAATATGTTAATAGATGCTATTCCTGGTTTTGAATTTCCAAGATGTAATTTATATGATTATACTATAGATCAAGAAATTAAGCCAGAAAATGAAGTAACTGAAGATGATTTTTTAATTGGTGTTCTATGGGACGATACTATTGATGAAAATGATTTTGGAAGACCTCCATTAGCATTAATTGAAAAATCTACTTTTTCCTCTGATTTAAATTCAGAGGAAATTAATATTTTAGCGATTTTAATGATGATTGCTTGGGTTCAACGACAGGTAACATCTATCGAAAGTACACGCATGAAATATAGTGGCGCTGATTTTAAAATGACATCATAGGCTAATCATTTATAGAAATTATTAGCTTTATTGTCAGAATGTCAGCGTCAATCTCATCATATGTAGCGTTTATATAAACGCCGCAAGATCAATAGAGAGGACCAAAGATATTAGTCTAATTGGAAAAATGCTTTGGGTCATGGTGTATATTATTGATTTCAAGTAAATATAAATTTGCTTTTAGAGAAGAAGATATAAAAAAAGAAGTTATTAGATTAACTAATTAGCTTTGGAAGTTAATTCCTATGAGGGAGAATGGGGAAGACTGGGATAGATAGTTAGAAACAGTAATTATTGATATTGCTGGGAAAGATCAAATTTTTCTTCATAATTCATGTTTTTTATAGCTTTTATCTAAATTAGAGGGATTGCGTGTAGTAGATGTAGATTTTTCTATTTATAGAAAAACAGTATTTGAATGCATTAATTTAATTAATGAGTTTAATGGAGATACAAAAGAATGAATAAAAATGATTCTTTTGGTATTGGCGCTAATTTAGCTATGAAATTAATGGGGGCAAGACTTGGGAATTTAGAACCTCATAAATATTACAAAGACACAGTAGAAGGCGCCAATACGATAGCTGACTAGTTGCGTTATAGAGGAGGCTTCCCGCAATAGGAACGAATGATTCGGGATAAAAGAAAGTCATTAGATAAAGCAACATTGTATTCTTATCAAGGAGCTTGGGTAAAAAAAATCCAAGGAGTAAAAAATTTAGAGCACGGGCCTGAACATTCGGCTCCGGTGCGAGCACTTATCAACCCTGACAAAAATAAATTTGATTATGATGACAAAATTATTTCTATTGGATTTGAGCACGGTTTTGAAGTTGGCGATATATTTGAGTGGTGTCGTACCAATAGTTATTGGTTAATTACTCTATAGGATTTAGATGAAATTGCTTATTTCAGAGCTGAAATTCGTCGTTGTGATTATGAAATTAATTGGCTGGATGAAGATGGAAATGAATAGAGCACATATGCAGCAATTAGAGGCCCAGTAGAAACAAAAATCAATTTTATTTAGAAACACGGTATTAGTATTGATGAACCAAATCATAGTCTACATATTTTATTACCGAAAAATGAATAGGTTATGAAATAGTTTCAAAGATATAAAAAATTTTATTTAAAAGATGCTGATTCTCCAGATAATAATATATGTTGGAGAGTAGAAGCAACTGATTCAATTAGTACAAAAGGGATTTTTGAAATTACAGCTGTTGAATACTTTGCTAATGAGACTGAAGATAATATTTAGGATGGATTAGTAGGAGCTTATATTAAAAAGAATATAGAACCTGAAATTAATCGAAAAGAAGATATTATTGGTCCAACATTTATTAAACCAAAAATTGAATATCAATATTTTGTAAATGCTGATAAAAATAGCAATGGTGATTGGTATATAGATGGACCGCGTGTTCCTGTATTATTAGAAAAGTTTAAAACAGAAAAAGGTATTCCTGGAATTAAAATTAAATGGAATAGTAGTTATAGTGGACAATTTACTTTATGGTATGGAAATAAAGAAATTGGCCATGATAAAAATTTCTCAAAAACAATTGTTGTTGAATCATTGTTTTAATTGAAATAAGAGTAAAAGGAGAAAGAGTATGAAAATTGAAAATTATCATCCTCCAAAAAGTAGTTTTTTATCTATTAATAAAGATATGAGATTACTAATAGATAAGTTTTTAAGCAATGACAGATTATGTAAATTATTATGTCGTACTACAAGAGACGCTCTTGAATAGCCAAATCTTTCTGATAATGAAAAAATTAAAATGTTTGGCAAAGAAATTAAAAATGTTCCTAAGTTATATATAGATAAAAGCGTATTGAATTATATTATTATTAGTTTTGATAATTTTGTCGAATCAGAGAATCCTGAATTTAGAGATAATATTATTGAATTTGATATTATTTGTCATTTTGATCAATGGCAATTAAAAGACTATAATTTACGTCCGTATCGTATTGCAGCTGAAATTGATTCAATGCTTAATTAGTAGAAATTAACTGGTATTGGGAAAATTGAATTCTTAGGAGCAAATTAGATTATTTTAAATGATGAATTTGCTGGATTATGTTTAATGTATAGAACTTATCATGGAGAAGAAGATAAAAAGAGAATGCCTAATCCGAATGAGCAAGAATAGTTTGAACAAGAATATAAAAAAATGATTTTGGCATAGAAAGAGTAGGAAAAGGAATATCCTAATGGATTATAGGCTAGCCTTAATGTGCGGGAGTGATATCCCAATTCCAGCTTGCCAATTAGTGGTTCATTAGCCTTCAATTAAAGAAATTTCTATGCTTGGTGAGCAAGTATATTTTACTGGAGCTCAATGTCTTTCTTTATATAAAACTATGTTTGTTTAGGACAAAAATCTTCTATCAACAATAAATAATTTTCAAATATTTATGAAAATAATGCAAGAAACCAAAGCGCAAGATAAAAAGTAGGCTGTACAATAGGTTTTATTATTATTATTTCCTAAATATTAGGTGTTATTTACTCCAAATTCTTTATTATTTCGTCCAAACGATGGATAGGGAGAGAATATTATTGTAGATGTTGAGAATTTTGAAGATTTATAGATAATATTGCGTTAGATTTTTTGCGTTAGTAATGGTCCTATGGATTAGCAAGCATTTAATCCTGGTGGGGCAAAGGCTCAAGAAATTGCAAGAAAATTATAGCGAGGACGAGAACGAATTGCCGCTGAGTCAGGTGCAAAGAATGCGAGTGTTTTAAGTTAGTATTTATCAATTTTAGCAGTGGCTTTATATTAGCCTTTGCACGAATTGATAAATTTAACAATGTTTCAATTATATGATTTAATTGAACGATACCATTTATGGATTAATTGGGATTTAGATATCCGTAGCCGTTTGGCCGGCGGGAAACCAGACTCTAAGCCCGACAATTGGATGAAAAATATTCATAATTAATTAAGGAGGAAAACACATTATGAAGTTTGGTGTACGTGAGATTTGTGATGTAGTTCTTCGTGCAAAGAACCGTATGCAAGTTGGCAATAAAATTTTCTATAAAAATGAACCGGTTATTTATTTTGATACTTTAAAAACTTCTAGTCTCGAGGGTGCAGCTACTACAGTATATGCCCAAGGTGGACGTGGTAATGCTCGTTTAGTAGCATGGGAAGGTGAAAGAACTGTAACTTTCACTATGGAAGATGCTCTTATTTCTCCAGAAGGATTTATGATTCTTTCTGGTGCTGGTCTTGTAACTGCTACAGCTGGGAAACCAATTTATCAACATGTTACAGAAACTATTGATGCTGGTGATGTTTTAAAATCTTCTATCGCTGAAGGTAATAGTACTAGTTCTTCAGTTACAATTCCATTATCTTAGGAACCTTATTTACCAGAAAATAAGGGTGAGAACTTTGCTTATGTTATGTTTATGCGTGATGGCGCTATCGTAACTGAGCCTTACATTCCAGTTCATGGAGCAATTACTCCTGATGAAAATGGAAAATATGTTATTACTATTGCTGAGCATAATTGTTATGATGATACTCATACCGGTAATGATAATGTTGGATATAAGATTGGTCAAATTGATGATATTAAGTTTGATAGTGTTCTTGTTGATTTCTATGTAGCTCGTGAAGCAGCTGCACAACAAATTGAAATTACCCCCGATAAATTTGGTGGTAACTTCTATCTTGAAGCTTCTACCCTCTTCCGTAATGAAGCTGGTGTAGATATGCCTGCTGAATTCATAATTCCTAACTGCAAGATTCAATCTAACTTTACATTTACTATGGCATCTTCTGGTGATCCATCAAGCTTTACTTTCACTATGGATGCATTCCCTGATTACACTCGTTTTGATCATAGTAAGAAAGTTCTTGCTGTTGTTCAAATCATTGAAGAAGAAAGTGCTCAAGAGCTCCACCGTGGTGCTACACCTAATGGTGTCTATGCAGTTGATGGTGTTACAACTGGTGTTGATCCTCACGAGGATTTACTTAGTTAGAGAATTGAAAACGCTAATGGTTAATTAAATTAAAGGAGAGAGATATATAAATATTTCTCTCCTTATTTTTTTTTTAGGAGTTTATATTATGAGTCCTGTATTAAATAATCCTTGGTATATATATTATAAAAATTAGTCTCATAGTATTATTGATAGTGCTTATAATAATGCAATCAATAATTTTAAAGAACAGAAAAGAAATTTCTTACAATAGTTAGAATTATAGCAAAAAGGAGCAGCTAAAGACTTTTTAAATAAATTAAATGAAGCATTGGAATAGGAAACTGATAATGAATTGGATGAAACATTTAATAAAGCTTTTGATGCTATTAAAGAATTAATGGAAGATTTTATGATAAAAACAATTTCCGGGGAAGGGAATACTGCTAGTTATAATACTTTACTTAATCGGTATAAAGACTTAATTAGAAGAGGAGAAGCTGGTGAAATTAAACCAGAACGATTAGCAGAAAATATAACGAAAGATATAGAAAAATTTTTAGAATCAAATAATTTTACTCGTTAGATGGTTGCTTCTCATGTAGCTTCTATTACCAAACTAGGTCATACTACAAATACTGATATTTAGAATAATTTATTTGGTTATGCTAGAAAATTAATACTTGAACAATTACAAACTGGAATTATTGCTCATAGGATAGATAATTATAAGAAATCTTTAAAAGGATATTATAAAGAAGAATTATTAGTCCCAGCATTAGAAAAAATTTTAAAATAGTATGGAATAAAGGCAATATCATCAGGGTCTTAGCGAAATGAAAAAGGTTAGCAAATTCAATACGATATACTTTTAGGAACCATAAATGTTAATAGTAATGATAAAGATAATTTATCATTACTTATAAATCAAATGGAGAATTTAGGGAATGCTGCATCTCATTAGACTATTACAACAGATGATTAGGAAAAATTATTAGGAGGTATCCAATCAAAAAGTTGGATGACTCCTTGGTCACCTGGATATGGAGGAAATAGATATTTTCTTGATTTTGGATCACATGCTAATTTTATCCCCGAAGGAAATGGAAAATATTTTTGGCATGCAGGTATGTATGCTGCTATGTCTAATTTGATAAATATTATTGGTAAAAATAACTTTATTTTTAGTACAGGTAATTAGATTTATTTTACATCAGAATTATTAGCTGAATTTAAGGCTTAGTCATATGTATTAGCTTTTTATAAACCAAAAGATGGTCCTATTTCTAGTGGTGCAGTGGCAATGATGGCACATACAGATTAAAAAAATTGCAAAAATTAAAAAAAAATGTTATAATTAAAAATAAAGAAGAGTTAAAGGAGGCTAAAAATAATGGCACAAGTCACATATACTAAATTAGGCTTAAAACCAAACTTTGATGAAATTGCTATTATTCATTGCGGCAATGAACAAATTGAAGTAAAGCAATTTCTTCCATTAGAAAAGAAATTAGAAGTATTAACAAATATTATTAATAATTCTATTGATGAAAGAGGATTTTATAATACTGCTCGCATTGATTTTAATATTAAAATGGAAGTATTATATGCTTATACTAATATTAAGTTTACAGATAAACAAAAAGAGAATCCAATGAAATTATATGATAATTTTGTTGCTTCAGGATTAATGAAATAGATTTGGGATTTAATTCCAAAAGATGATTGTGATTGGTTTGAAAAACATACTAATGCTAGTATTATTAGTATTATGGAATATCGCAATTCTGTTTATGGCATTTTAGATTCTTTATAGACTGATTATAGTAATTTAAATTTAGATATAGATACTATAAAAGATAAAATAGCAAATGATAATAATATAAAAGAATTAAAAGAAATTATTGATAAGACAACTTAAAATGGCCTAATTAAATTAATTCTATTAATATATTTATTATTTATTAATAGAAGAATATGATTTTTATAAACGGATTATTATTCTTTACAATGGGTAATAATCCGTTTTTCTTTTTTATATATAATGTTATAGAGAGAAAGGAGTTTTAGTCCAATGAGTGGAGGAAAACACTTAAATGTTGATATGCGATTTACTGCTGATACAAGTTAGGCAAAAAATTCTATTCAAGAATTAAATCGTTTATTAGATAAAGCTTTAAACTAGCCATCTATTGGATTAGGTGGTTCTGGGATTAGTGCTGAAATTAATAAAGCAAAAATAGCAGCCACTGAATTAAAAGTAAAATTACAGGATGCTATGCGGACAGATGGATCATTAGATTTAGTAAAATTTAATAATTCATTAAAAACTAGTGGAAAAACATTGGGGGATTATGGCTCTGCCTTATCTAAATTAGGTGCAAATGGAAAATAGGCATTTTTGCAATTAACTCAATCTATTAGTACAGCTAATGTTTCTTTAGAACGTAGTAATAGTATGATTAATCAAATGTGGATTACATTGAAGAATGTCGCACGATTTTAGATTTCTTCAAGTGTTATCCACACATTAGTTGGTGGGATCTCCAGTGCATATGGATATGCTTAGAATTTAAATGAATCTTTAAATAATATTCGTATTGTTACTAATTAGTCAGCCGAAGAAATGTCTTTATTTGCTGATCGTGCTAATAAAGCAGCGCGTAGTTTAAGTTCTACTACATTAGATTATACTAATGCTTCTTTAATTTATTATCAATAGGGTTTAACTGATGAAGAAGTAGCACGTAGAACTGAAGCAACTTTAAAATTGGCAAATGTTTCTAGATAGACAGCTGAAACTGTATCTGATTAGATGACAGCTGTCTGGAATAATTTTGATGATGGAAGTAAATCACTTGAATATTATGCTGATGTTATGTCTGCTTTAGGTGCGGCGACTGCTTCCAGCCAAGCTGAAATTGCTGTTGGTATGGAAAAATTTGCATCAGTTGCTAGTACAGTAGGTTTAAGTTATGAAAATGCCGCTGCTGCTTTAGCAACTATTGTTGCATAGACTCGTTAGAGTGCTGATACTGTAGGTACTGGTTTAAGGACTATTTTCGCTCGTTTACAAAGTTTGAAACTTGGTAAAACATTAGAAGATGGCGTAGGATTAACTAAATACACAGAAGCATTAGCTAAAATAGGTGTTAACGTATTAGATGCTAATGGAAAGTTAAAAGAAATGGATACTATTTTATTTGATATTGGAGAGAAATGGTAGACATTAGATGAAACTTCGCGAATCACAGTCGCAAACACTGTTGGTGGTGTGCGTCAATATACTAATTTAATTGCACTTTTTGATAATTTTGATAAATTTAAAGATAATATACAAATTGCTGAAGGTTCTGAGGGAACTTTAAATAAACAAGCTGAAATTTATGCTGAAGGCTGGGAAGCAGCAAGAGATAGAGTAAAAGCTGCTGCTGAAGCTATTTATTCATCATTAATAAATGATGATTTTTTTATTGATGTTAATGATTTTATAGAAAAAAATCTTGATGGTATTAATAATTTAATTAAAGCATTGGGCGGATTGCCCGGTGTATTATCTGTCGTTAGCACTGCTTTTCTTACTATTTTTGGACCACAATTAAGTTCTAGTATTGATAATTTAATATAGCGTATTAGATTCTTTTTTGGATATACTCAAAAAGAAATTATTGCTATGAAATAGGATGCTAATAATCAATTAGCTAATATGTATGCAGGGGCTACTCATACAAAAGATCAAGTTGCAGGAACCGCTTATAAGTCATAGGCGGCTTATTCTAATATAATTTTAGAATAGCAATTAAATAAAAAGAAATAGTTATCAGCAGAAGAAGCTAAAATAGTAACATTATTACAAGAATAGCACAATATTTTAGTATAGAATACAATTGAAGCTGGTAAAGAGTTATAGAAAGCACAAGAACAATTTGGAATAGAAAAGGCTCGAATATCTAATGCAGCTTAGAGACATAGCAATAATGTAGAAGTTAATGATAAGTAGTTTTGGGATAGTAGTAGTAGTTTTGATGATATTTTAGGAAAATTAACAAGTGTTGACACTAAAGAAGCTCAAGAAGGATTTAAATTACTTAAACAAGAAATTAAAGCAGTTGAAGATGCAGCACATTCGGGAAAGTAGACAGTAGAAAAATTTTTAGAAGGAAAAGGATACTCAAGTGAAGCCATTAAAGCTTTTTAGACTTTGCAAACAGCTTGTACTGGAGTAAAAGATAATCTTAAATCAGTTGAAGCAAATGCGGCTAAAGTAGTAGATCGTTTTCTTGCATTAAAAAATACTTCAAACGAATTTGATAAAACTAAATATGATACTTAGATAAGTAATTTACAAAAATATGCGAAAGAATTGGCTATAGTTGAAACAACTATGTAGTCATTTACCAAAATAGATTTTTCAAAAAATACAAATAATTTAACATCATTTGAGGCTATAATAAATGGAATAGAGCAATCTACAAAATAGTTTGGCCATACAGTTGAAGAGGTATATGGAACAAATACTCAAAGACTTTTTGATGAATTTAAAGCTAAATTTGAAGCGGCTATAAAGGATCCTAGTAAAGGATTCGATGAAGTCAATTAGGCTGCTGAAGCCTTTTTTAATAAGATACAAGGTAGAAGCGGAGAATTAAATACTGATATTCAAACAAGTTTAGAGACAATAAGAAACATAATTAAACCTTTTACTACTGATGTAGATGGAGCTATGCGAGCTTTAGAGGATCATTTTAATAATGTTCAAGGGGCAAGTAAAGATGTCACAACAGGTTTCTTTAACATGTCTTCTTCTGCGGCTATTTTAAAAGAATATTTATAGCAAGTTAAAGGAGAGTTATAGAGTATTGGGCAAAGCTTAACAACAGTTGCTAGTGGGTTAACTGCATTAGCTTCGTTTATAAATACTATTAAAGGTTTAAAAGAAACTTGGAATGATACTTCCAAGAGTATGTCAGACAAAATGTTATCTACGGCGGCGGCATCGGGCACTTTGATGTTTAGTTTAGACCGTATGATAAAAGGGGCCAATGCTGTACCAAAATTATTTGAAAGTATTGGAAAATTTGCTATAAAAACTGGTACTAGTATCAATAGTGCTGTGCCAGCTATTGGTGCTTTAACAGCTGGATTGAGTGAAGCTGGAGCAGCGATTGCTACCTTTGCAGCTACAGCAACAATTGTTATTGCAATACTTGCAGGGGTCGTTATCGCTATTAAAAGTTTTTATGATGCTACCCATAAAGCAAGATAGGCTTATGCCGAATAGGTAGAAGCGACTAAAAAAGCTAAAGAAGAGTTTGAAAAAGCTACTGAAACATATAATTAGTTAAAGTCAACTATTGAAGATTATACTGAAGCAAGAAATAGTATTGATTAGCTAACAGAAGGCACTAAAGAATGGCGAGAAGCTATTGAGAAAACGAATGAAGAAGCTTTAAAATTAATAGAGTTATGGCCTGAATTGGCTTCAAAAGTAAAAATTAATAGTAATGGAGCTTTAATTTTTGAAGAAGCTGATTTAGAACAAGCTTAGCGAGCAAGTAGAATTGATGAAGTTCAAAAACAAGTAGAGCTAGCAAGAAATACATATTTAGAAAAAGAACTTGCTGTAGATAGTGCTATAGAGGGAGTAGTTTAGAGTGGTTTCCTTGGGCTCCGTAAATATACCGAAGAAGAAATAAATGATGCTATTAATTCTCTTAAAAATAATAAAGAGTTAAGCACTTTCTTAAAATATTATTTTCCAAAGATGGGATAGGAGATCAAAGATGCTCGTGCTGAAGCTTTTGATAAAGCATTAAATGTAAATCCTTATGACAAGTTGGGAGCAGCAGAAGCAGCTGACGAAGCTGAGGTTTCTTTATATAGAAATACATTAGATAGACTAGGTTTTGATAAAGATTTTTTAAGTGGGCTTGATAATGAAGAAATAATTAACTTTTTTGAGTCATTATCTGCTAAAATGGAAGATTTAGAGCCAATTATTACAGCTTTAGATGAATTTTCAACTGCTGAAAACGCTTATAGTACTTAGGTAAATTCAGCTGTTATTAAAATGGCTTAGGAATTAAAAAGTGATAATGCTGGTTTAGCTGCGGCATTAATGGATGTTGATATCGCTAAAGCTGGTGGACCAGAAGCTGATGTTGAAAAAGTCAGACAAATTATTTTAAATGCATAGTCTTTTGTAGAAGCAGCAGATGTATTAGCAGCATAGTTTCAGAATAATGAAGATTAGCTAAATGCTATAATTGCGATAGTTAGAAATTAGAATCCAGATTTATCTGGTTTTAATCGACAAGAATTAAAAACTTTTGGTAAAAAATTTGTTGGACAGGCTCATAATTTAGGATATGCTAATAGATTAGAAGCTGAAGAAGTTTTTGATGGAGTTACCCAAGATTGGGAAAATACTTTTAGTAAAATATTCCAAGAATTACCTAAATATACTCAAAAATTCTTAGAAGATTTTATGACGAATCTAACCAAATTTGATACTATTTCTCCTGATTAGTATAAAAGAATTGGTGAGTAGTTAATAGAAGCAATTGGTTTGGGTAATGACTTAACAAGTTTTAAAAGCTTAAAAGAAATGTTTGAAACAGCTGGTGATAGGGCCGGCGAACTAAGTGATGTTTTAGATGGCGTCGATTGGCAGACTACAACAGTTAGTAAATTATCTGATAAATTAATCGCTGCTGGTTTTGCCGCTGATGACTTTAAAGTACCATTAGAAAAGATTATTGAGTTAATGAAAGAAGCTGCTGGAATTACATTTGATGAAGCGGCTGAAAGATATAAAAATGCAAAAAAAGTTATTTCTAATTTAGAATATGGGGAAGAGATTTCTTCAGATGATTATGGCTATTTATAGCAGTATGAAGATTAGATTAATGAGTATTTAGCTGCTCATGAATCAGAATTTGAATTTGATACATTAAGGCATTATTTTTCAAGAACAGCGACTGGGGATTATAGCTTTAAAGGAGACGCTGAAGAATTTTAGGAAATCTTTAATACGATTGTATTAGAAGAATTTAATAAAGGTTTACAAGATTCTATTGAAAGTTTTAATGCATTAAAAGAAATTGCTGACACTGCAGAAGGTTATCAAGAAAAATATAATCAAGCCGGTGAAAGCATTGAAGGTATGTTAAGTTTTATTCAAGCAATTCAAGGGGAAAATAAATCTCCAGAAATAAAAATAGCTGAAGATTTATATAATTAGAATAGTGGCTCATACCAAGGTATTGAAGGAATAGAAGCATTTAAAAATGCTAATCCTGAAGTTTATGAAAGATTATTACAAATATTTGAATCTTTAAAAAATTTATATCCTGAATTAACGCAAGAAATTGAAGATTATGAAGAATCTATTCATAATTTTGAAGAAGCAGTTGATGGCATCAATACTGAAAAACTTAAAGAATTAGATCCTGATATAAGTAATGATGCTCTAAAAGAAAGAATAGCTTTTTTGAAAGAGTATGGAGCAGAATTATATGATCTTGATAAAGAAGCTTTAAATAATCCTGAAATAATACGTTTAATAGCCGAAGAACTTCTTCGTGCCGAAGCAGCTGCAAAACGTTTCTAGTCTAGTTGGAAAAATTGGTTAGAAGGATTCTAGTCTGGAAAAATCACTATATAGATGTTACAGGACTTAGAAAATACATATAGTGATTTATTGAATTTAAGTCAAGATGCTCATTTATCAAAATCATTTTTAGAAAGTGCTGAAAATGCTTGGTTAATGAAAGAAGCATTAGATGGAAATATAACTGCTTATGACACATTGGTTGAGAGAGCTACTGATGATACAATTTATAATTCTTTTGATGAAATAAGACAACAAGTAGAAGCTAATTAGGACAGTATCAGAGAATTTTTTGATATTGGTCCAGATGTTATGATGGATTTTGATGCTCTAACTAATGATATTCTTTCTGCTATGGATACATTATAGGATGAATTATATAATTTACATTTAAACCCAGGCGATGTAATTGATACTGGTCCATTATTAGAGAAATGTAATGAAATTATTGCTGCAGCAGGATGGACTGCCGAACAAGCTAATGAAGCTTTTGGTAAAATGGGATATAATCTTACTTTTTCTGATGAAGATCCTGGCGTAGAAGAGGTGCCAAGTGAACTTTCATATTTTGTTCCAGCTACTTATATTATGAAAACAGAGCAACTATCAAATGGTGCAGAAGGTGGAACAAGAGATTTCAGTTATATGGAAATAGCAGAACCAGGTCATATGGAAACTAAACCTGCTAAAATGATTGATGCAAAGCCAGGAGGGCATGCTTTAAAAGTAGAAACAATTACCGCTACAGGGGCCTAGGGTGGCAATATTAGTCACCACAAGTTAAGTAATACAAGTAGTGGTACTGGGGGCAGTAAATCTAGTGGCTCTAGTGGCGGCGGAGGTAGTTCATCTGGCTCTGAAAAGAAACCTCGTTCTTTAACATCTCATGTCAAAGCTGATGCTAGTGAGCGTTATCATACTGTTAATAAACGACTTGATAATATTAAAAAAGCTTAGGACGAAGCTGCTAGACGTAAAGAGAGAGCATTTGGAGCTGAAAAAATTGCTCAATTAGAAAAAGAAATATCTTTAAGGAAAGAATCTTTAGAGCTTCAATCTGATTATATGAAAGAAATTTAGGAATTTCTTTCTCAAGATAAATCAGATATGATGTCATAGTTGGGTAGTCTTGGAATTAAAGTTGAGATTGATAAAGATGGTGTTATCTCTAATTATCAAGAAATTCAAGATGCTCTATTGGATATGGAAAACGCTCTTATTGATGAAGAAAATAGCTATAATGCTACAGGTGATGAAATTCCAGATTCTATTAATGAGCAAAAAACCGCTTTAGAAGATGCTAAAAAAGCAATTTCTTAGTATGAAGAGACTTTAGGTAAATTAGAAGATCAAATTTATTCAACTGCAACAGGTATTGATGAATTAAACGATGCTTTCTTTGAATTAATTACTACTAAAATTGAATTAAAGATTAGTATAGCAGATGATGAAGCTAAATTATTAGAATATTTCTTAGAAAAATATTCTGATGATGCTTATAAAGCAGCTGAAGCTATTTCTATTTTTGGGAAATAGACAACTAATACTTTAGATAAAATAAAGATTTATGAAACAGGATTAATAGATTTATTAAAGTCAAAAGGTATGACTATGGCTGATTTATCTAATTTAGATGATGAAAGAGTTAAAGCTTTAATTGAAAATGGTGATTTTACAGGAGATCAAGTTGAATAGATTAGAGATTGGCGAGATAGTATATTGGAAGCAAATCAAGCGTTATTAGAAATGCGCGGCAATATAGCTGATAAAATTTTAAATGTTTTTGATGAATTTAATGATAAAATCCAAACTCAATATGATTTATTCTCTCATTATAAAAATACTTTACAAGTGTATAAAGATATAACTGATTTAATGGGACATTCAGTTAATAAAGAATAGAAAAAGTTAATTTCTGACTTAAATAATGCTATGTTAGAAAATTCTAAGAATACTATTGAAGCTGCTAAAAAACGTTATGAAGATTTAGTAATGCAAAGATCAGAAGCTCAAGCTCTATATGATACCGCCTTAGCGGAAGGCGGAGAAGATGCGGCCAGAGAGTATAAAGAATTATTAGAAACATTAGATTCTGAGATAAAAGATTCTGAAGAAGAATATCTTAGTTCTTGGCAAGAAACTATGGAATAGGCTTAGGCTATTTTTGAATAGATGATTGAGGATATTACTGATAAATTTGATGAAGCTATGTCCGGTGCTTTTGGTAGTTTAGATTATTTAAAAGAAGCTTTTGGTAGACAATCTGAAAGTGAAGATTTGTATTTGCAAGATTATGATAAATTATATGAATTGAATAAATTACAGAGAGACTTAAATAAAACATTAAGTGATACTCGTGGTGTAACAAATAGAAAAGAATTACTTGAAATTTAGCGTTAGATAAATGAATATCAAGTAGAAGGCGTGCAATTAAGTCAATATGATTTAGATGCATTAAGAGCTAAATTAGAAATGCAACAGGCTTATAATGATTTATAGATTGCACAAGATGCTAAACATACTGTTCGTTTATCTCGTGATGCAGAAGGTAATTGGGGATATATTTATACAGCAAATCAAGAAGAAATTGCTCAAGCTGAATAGCAATACGAAGATAAACTCCATGCTTATCAAGAGTTAAATGATAATTATATTCAAGAATTATAGGAAAAAGCTTTAGAAGTGTAGACAACTTATAGAGAAACTCTTGCTGAAATTATGAAAGATACCACTTTAGATGATTAGGAACGAAGAGCACGAATTGAAGAGTTAAATGAATGGTTAGCTAATCAATAGAATTATTTTAATGATTAGAGTTTAAACGCATTTAATAATCAAGCTGATACTATGGATAGAATGCTTGGTGTTTATTAGGCTACTGGAGCTGATTTAATAGATTTATGGGAAAAAACAAAATTAGCAAGTTTAACCGGTATGGATAGTATCCAAGATTATATGGATAATTGGATAACAGCTAGTGATTCATTTTTATATGATATGTCTGATGCATTAGATGATCGTAAAAAAATGTTAGATAGTATTTTAGAGCTTACTGGGGCTAGTATTTCGTAGTTTGCTAATTAGGTATCATCAGTAACAACCAATATAGGTGACGCATCTGAAGAAACAAAAAATCAAGTTTTTGCTTTATCAAATTTATTAAATGAAAAATTTAGTGATGCTCTTGCCCAAGCAGTAAGTTGGGAAAAAGAATATGCTAATGGAATTATAGAAATGACTTAGCAAAATGAAAAAATGATCGCCTCATTAAATGATTTAATTGCAACTTTAGGAACATTACGTTCATATAATCATTTGCACGATTCTTTAGATGATTACTTAACTGCTTCTAGAAATTATTCTGGTGGTAAAATAAATAAAGAATAGTTTAAGGCGATTTCTGATAAATTTGATGCTGAATTACGAGAAGCCACCTCATTAGATACTGGTGGTTATACTGGTAGTTGGGGACCAGATGGAAAGATAGCAGTGCTTCATGAACATGAATAGATATTTAATGAAAATGATACTAATAATTTATTAGAAGCTGCTACTATTTTACGTCAAATTGATATATCAGCAATGTCTATGGCATAGGGATTAGGAAATTTATTCTCACCATCTATTGGTGGTTTTGAATAGACACTATAGCAAGAAGTTCATATTGAAGCAGTATTTCCAGATGCTACAGACCATAATGAAATTGAAGAAGCTTTTGATAATTTAGTAAATCGAGCTATTCAATATGCAAATAGAAAGATATAATTAAAAAGTACAAGTTTTTTATAAAAACTTGTACTTTTTTTTATTTGGACAATTATTAGTAATTTTATTTATTTTGTTTTTAAATCTATATAGAAGATTTTTGAGATAAAGGAGAATAGTAAAATGGCAGATAGAAATGAAATTGTTTAGCAGTTATTTGAAGCTATTGATGCTATTACAACAAAAAGATTGGAAAATGTATAGTTTGATAAAACAATTATTGGTACAATTACTGATAATAGTCGAGCTAATTATGGTCGTTATTAGGTAACTACTGATAATAATATTAGATTTACAGCATATTCGGATATTATTACATATGGAATTGGAGATAAAGTGTATATTAGAATTCCTGATAATGACTATACTAAACAAAAAGTTATTATGGATAGATATATCCCTGATAATCAAAATACAGTAGTCCAAGAGACTAAAATAAAATAGGTAGAACTATTAAAAGATGATTTTAATACAATTAAACGTTCTAACACCTATGAACATGATTATATACAAAAAGATTATAAAAAATTAATAAATGATGAACATAACTATGTTGAAACTTTAAAGAATAGCTTTGAAGAAGCAATTGAAGTTATTGAAAGTGATATAAGTATTATTAATGAAAAAATAGATACTATTGATCGAGAACTTGAATCAATAAAAGCAGATATAGTGTCTATTAAAGATAAACTTAAAATATAAAATAGTAATTAATATATATTAAGAGTTAAAGGAGGATGTATAAGTATGGCTAAACTTTATCCGCCTCAATTAGAGGGGAGTTTACCAGCATTTGTTAATACTTATGATATTAATAATAATAATAACTTTTTAGGAACAACTTTAAAAATTCCTTTTGGGTTAAATCGTGCTGTTAGTGTTAACTCTATTAAAGGTATCGCAATAAGGATTAGAACTACATCTACAAATACTTTTTTAGTATCTGATTATATAGATACATAGCATGACTTAGAAACAGGTAATGCTATTTTTTTATTTGATAAAAAAAAGAAATTATTTAATGAAAGTCAATATTATCGTGTTTAGATTGCTTTTGTCGATCATAATGATAATGTTGGATATTATTCTACTGTTGGAATTATAAAATGTATTGCCGCGCCAACTGCATCTATTAATGGATATACATCAGGTAATATTAATATGTTTAATGATTCTTTTTATGGTGTTTATTCACAAGATACTACTTATGGTGACAGTACTGAGAAAGCATATTCATATATATTTAATATATATGATATGGATGGAGTTTTAAAATTAACTTCTAATGAAAATATCCATGATGCTACTTAGGATACAAATAGTGATACTTCATAGGATTTTTGGCGTATTTATAGTGAATTTAATTCAGGAGATACTTATTATTTAGAATATATAGTTACTACTTTAAATGGATTTACTGTATCAAGTCCAAGATATAAAATTATGAAGATAGCTTCTGTCCCTACAGAATATAAAATAAAATTACGAGCAAAAAATAACTATGAAAATGGTTATATTGATGTAAGTCTAGAGGGAGAATTTGAAGAAAATGAGGAATTAAGGCAGCGTTACTATTAGCTTGCTGATCCTACTAAAGATTATGATGATGAAGTAATTTATTTTAGAAAATAGGATTTAAATTTTATAGAATTTGATGGGAATTTAGAAGAATGGGAATATTTAATGGGAGAACGTGCTTTATATATACGTTCTGAATCAGCAGTTTATGGCGAAGCTGCTTATACTGGAAATTTTGTAATTAAAAGAAGTTCGGCTGAAAGTAATTTTACAGAATGGGTTGAAGTATCTCGTTTTGCTATATAGAGCCAAAAACCTTCTACTATTCATCATAAAGATCAAACTGTTTAGCAAGGTATTGAATATAAATATGCCCTTTAGCAATATAATATTCATGAAGTATATTCAGCTATGACTTTTTAGAGCCATCCTATTGTTAATGCCAATGGGGATACCGAAGAAATAGAAGATACTGTAGTTGCAGATTTTGAACATATATTTATAAGTGATGGCACTCGTTAGTTAAAAATTAGTTATAATTCAAAAATTAAATCTTTTAAAACAGCTATTCCAGAAAAAAAGATTGAAACAATTGGAAGTAAATATCCTTTTATTTTTAGAAATGGTTCTGTATCTTATAAAGAATTTGGTATTTCTGGTTTAATTTCTTATCAAAGTGATACAGCATAGTTGTTTTTGTCTTAGGATGAATTAAAAGAAAGTGGCATTTTAGAATAGACAAAATATAGAGGAATTTCATCAAAAGATATTTATTATTCAACAAAAGAAATTGAAAATTCAGTTGAACAAAATGTATATTTTGTAAAAGAAGAAAATGATGTTTATGACCCTTATACTAAACAATTATTATATACTGAAGTCAGATACGTTATGGTTCGCAAACCTTAGCAAAAATTTAGATATAGGTTATTAAATTTGTATACAGATGGCCATGTAACACGAGATGTCCCAGAAGAAGATAGTGATTCATTTGCTTATGTAAGAACAGATACAAATTTAACAAGTGAGAATTTTTCTGGAGAACGCTATTTTAGACTAAAAGTTTTAGATTGGTTGAATGATGGAAAAGTTAAATTATTTAGATCTTCAACTGAAGGAAATTATTTAGTTCGTATTTTAAACGTGTCTATGACGCCGGAAGAACGTATTAGTCGTTTATTGTATAATGTATCGGCTACGATTGATGAAATTGATGAAATTTCTTTTGAAAATTTAATTAAATATGGTTTAGTTACACCAAAAAGTGTTAGTAGTTATGAAGAATAGTGGAATATTGTTAATGTACAAGAAATGATTTAGCTAGCTAAAAATCCTGATTATGCAGATATTATTGATGATCAAGGATTTGTATTAATGACTCCACAAGGAATTAGCATAAATAGTGTTATGATTTAGCATTTTGCTCCGGGGGATGAAGTAAAAATATTATATGATGAATCTTCTCTTGGCGATTAGGATACTGGCACAATTTATTATACTATTGGAGTTACTGGTAGTTTAGAAGTTAATGACGATGGAAGACATATCAGTAAAGTTTGGATAAAAGTTAATCCATATGTAAATACATATAATGATTTTGAGAGAGAATTAATTTATTCTTATTAGACTTTAACATTAACTCGTTTTGATGCTATTGCTAGTATTAATTTATCAACAGAAGCTGGTGAGCAATATGTTGGACCAAAAAATAATTTATTAGAACCTTTTGATTTACGATTAAATTGTTATGGTATCCCAAATGCTGATGGAGTTGTAAAAAATCGTTGGAGAAAAGCCGATGGCGTAAAACATGTTTATGATGATTTATTATCAAATAATCATATTAATTATAATATTGAATCATTATAGGATGATAAAGTAGTTGTTGAAAAATATAAAGCTACTAAAATAGAAATTTTACATGTCAAAAAAAGAGATATTATTCCTATTTTTGCTTATAAAACTGAACCAATCGGACCTAATACAATGTTCGGGATAACTCCTTTTTATTAGGGATATGTAAATAATCAGAAAATTTTAGATTATTTAGAAAATGGCACTTAGACTATGAGATATGTATAGAAAAAAGATGAAACATCTTATGAAGATGTTATTGAGATTGATGAAAAAGATAATTTTTAGGATAGTGGAAATGTTAGTGTATACGATATTGTTACTCTTGGTGCTGTTACTGGATAGAAGAATTCATTGACCATTTTTTAGGTATTTATTTGGAACCCAGATATATAGGATTGGGAACCTTCTAATACACCAGGATATAAATATTACGACAATTATACTAATTCTTGGTGGAGCGGAAATACTGAATATGATCCTAGTTTTGCTATTAATGAATTATAGACATTCAAATCATATTATTATAATCCTGAAACTGAAGAAGGAGAAGAAATTTCTGATCCAGAAATTATTGGTGATAATAATATTTATTTAAATGATATAAATGAATTATTAATGTATAATTTAGATGATATTGATTTAATCCGATTGGGTAATGGAGTTGTAGCAAATATTACTTATTAGAAACGTACTGTAGATTATGATTTAGAAGAAACTAATTATGAAGTTAGACAAGCAAAAAATGATTATTTAACTGTTGCTGGAACTTATGGCAAATAGTTGGATAGTGTATTAGATGCTCTAGGCGAATCTGATAAGTTAGAATCTGAACGAGATATTCTTAAAGATAAATTAAAAATTATTAACTATTAGTTAGAATCTACTTCTCATGCTGAAATATATAAGGGAGTTCAAGAGGCAGTTAATGAATAGATTGTTGAATAGAAAGTTAAATTATGGGATCATAGAGAAAAAATAGCTCAAGAAATTGCTTATTTTTTATAGTTATATACATTATATACTGATATAGATATTGATCCACCAATTAATTGTCTTAATGATTATACCTTAATTAAAGTATAGAATAAATATATGATTACTAAACAATTGGGTTATTTAGATATCGAAATAAAATTTGATTCAAATGGAAAAGTTTCTAATGTTTCTGAAATAAAAGCAAAATTAAACTCAGCTAAAACAACATTAATTAAAGATGGTCATTATAAAACATTATTAGAATAGCAAACAGCTGCACAAAAAATTGAAAAAGATTTCAATAGTTATATGAATTAGACATCAGGAAACGAAACTATTTTAAATTATAGAAATGAAATTGAAAAAAGAATTTCTAACTTATCATCTTCAAGAGCTACATAGCAAGATATTTTTTCTGCTGAAACAGTTGGTGGTTTATTTTTAAATGAATTACCAGTAACTATTGTTTAGAATAGAGATAAGTTTTATGATTATATTCATGATAGTTATTAGATTGATGTTGACTATTATAAAGAACAAAAATTGCGTCATGAAGCTACTATTAATAACTATGAATAGCAAATTGCTGAACTTCAAGCTTAGTAGGGTGAATTAATTGGAGGTTTTGATATTGCTGATTATGATGATTCTAATCCACCTCCTGAACATACTATTATTTATTATGATTATTTATTAAATAAATTAAATAAAAAATATGCTGATGAATTATTACGTATTAGCAGACAGAAAGCTGATTTAGTCAATAGATTGTTATCTTTAAATGTTGATAGAGCTGGGAATTTATTAACTACTATTCAAAATGCGACAGCTACTTATTTATATAAGAATGCTGATGCACTTATTGATTTATTAACTGCTTATAATAATCATGCTACATCTAAATTAAATAGAATAAAAGCTTTATATTTAAAAGATGTTGGACATGAAATTAATAGCAATAATATTTTAAACGCTAATTAGTTAGCTTCTTTAATGGAAATATTACAAGAAGATAGAATTGTTACTACAGATATTATAAGATAGCAGGTTAGTTTAGATCTTCAAAATGAAATTAAATATACTTATGTCGATAATACAGATGAAAAAATATATGAGTAGATTTGTGAATTATTTACTCCAAAAAAGACTTTAGAGCAGTTATATAATGAAATTAAGAATAATGCAAACGGATCTTTAAAGAAATATTTAAGTATGCAATTTAGTGCTATTTCAGCTTATGATAAAGCCTATTCTTTGTATGGTGCTGAAATCGAAGCAGAACAAAAAATTTGGACTAATGCTATATCAATTTTAGAAGATATTAAAAAACATCCTGGTAATGAGGGACGTAATTATAATTTTAGATATGAAAATTATAATTATCCATATCGAGGTGTAGAATAGACCTTTAATAATAAAATTAGTCAAATTAGAGATGAATATGTTACAGTATCAGAAAGAGCAATTAATGATTGGTTAGTATCTAATCCTTTTGACTTAAAGAATTTAGTTTTCTTTACAAAAGAAATAGAAGCGAATGATAAAGCTTTTGCTATTTTAAATTTATTCACTGATAAAATTAATTAGTCTTAGGCTACTTCTATTAAAGAATTTTTAAATGAATATTATCCAGCTGACGTAGAAAATGAATCTAAATAGCTTGTACAATAGATTAAGCATAAAGATACTTTATATGCTGAACGTATTGAAAAATTAGATAAAACCAAAAATATTTATCTTAAAAATAAATAGCTTATTCAAGATGAAATTGATAATTTAGATAATGTTATTAATGAATTGCATAATAAAGAAAATGCTGTAAGAGATTAGTATAGTACTGTTTTAAATCAATTATTATTGGCTGATGAATTGAATGATGTTTTAGAGTCTAGACATTTCTTTTATGATATTTTAGTTTATAATGATTCTATATTAGATAATTTCAGGACTTTGGCATCTTATGTTAACTGGATTTATTAGAATTAGAATGCTTTAATTCAACAATTAGGACATTTAGATAATACTGTTCATACCGGAGAAGAGTATGGTAATTTTATAAAAGAATATATAGATATTTATGAATTAGAAGCATTTGATTTTTTACATAAATACAATTCTATTGAAGAAGATTTATAGCATGGTTATGACGATCCAGAAACAACCAACCCAGCGTATTCTCCAGGCACAGATAAATTTTAGTTTGATTTATCACATTATTTCTTATCTGTTTATAAAAATATTTTATATATTTTAGATGAAGAAACAGATCCAGATGCTGCGAATTATTTAACTTTATTAGAATCAGAGGAAGTAGAAACACGTTAGAATGGATGTAAATAGCTTGAGGCTCATATGGCTAATATTTTTTATGGACCAGGACAAAGAAATTCTGATTCAATTAGAAGTTGTACATTAGGAATGCTTTTATCAGATGATGGATTAGATGATAAATTGGTTATTTTAGAATAGTCTAGTAATAGTCTATTCGAGCCATATTATTATCCAACTATTCGCACTATTGGTCCAAATTCATAGATAATTACTACAGGTTATGCAGAAGGTGCCAGAATTATTCCTTCTGGTTATTAGTTATTAAGAGCTCCAATTGAAGAAAATCAAAGAAGTTTTATAGATGTTAATATTTCTAGTAATGGAGTTTATTATAAAAATCCTTTTTAGAGAGATACTAAAATTTATATAAAAGGCAGTTCTATTAATCATTTGGTATTAGCTTTTGATTATAAAGATATGGATGATAACGAATTTGATGCTACAGTAAAATATTATGCTTCGATAGGTAAAAAGTTAGTTTGGTTAACTGATAGTGCTCCAATAACTTGTTCAGGATATTTTTATAGTTTCTTATATGACTGGGATGTAAAACAATTAAATATTTCTAAAATTACTAATTTAGATTATTATACCAATTTAGGATTAAAAATTAATGAAAATGATAAATTATTGATAACCCCTCTTAAAAAATATAATTATTTAAAGAACTTTTTAGGGAAAATTACTCATGATATCCCAAATGATTAGAGAACAAATCCTTTTGCTGAAGAATATGGCAGTTTTTATGGTATTTTAGAAGCTAACATGACAATGTTTAATTTAATAGCAGCTTATTTTCATGCTAATAAATCTGTATATTTAAATGCTAATATTGAAGTTGATGATCCTGATGATAAAGAAAATCTAAAAAATTTAATTACTTATTTAGTTAACTTAGAAACGAAATTGGCAGATTTCTAGGACTAGGAAGCTCATTGGGAAAAAGTAGTTAGTCAAAGTGAATTTACATTAGCTGGTTATCGTTTAGAAGGTATTAAAGAAAATGACGGTAAAATGAAACAATTAAAAAATATTATTACTAATGCTCGTCAAAAAAAAGATTATTATACTAAGGCTATTATTAAATGGAAACAAGAAATTGATACATTAACTAGTACTAATTTAATTTTAAAAGATTATTTTTTAGCAAAATAGGCAAGTAGAGCTATTGGAAGAGATTTATCTAATTTAATTAATAAAACTAATTAGAATTGTAGTATTTATCGTCAAAAATGTGACCATTATTTAAAATTATTATTTAATCGTGCACCTTTTGGAGTTGGTATTAATTAGAATATTATTTCTCGTGAAGAAATTTTACATATTAATAATAATGAAACACCAATTTATAATTTTGGAATTGCTTATTCTTTAGAAAAATATAAGAAATTTTATGGTGACGCCCGTTATTCTCATGTTGATTTTTCTGCAATTATTCAAAAAGCAAGAGATTTTGAAGATAAATTTTATAAAAATTTCCCATTGATTGAAAAAGTGACATCTACAGATGTAGCATATAAAGAAGGTTGTTATTTCATTAAAGCAGATGACAAAAAAACTTATGTGCCTTATATATATTTAGATAAAGAAAATTGGAAAAAAGATTTGTAGACTTTAGATCTTTATTTTACAAATTATCCAGAATTATGTATTGATTTTATAAATTATCATGAATATTTCCATGTCAATGCTGATAATACTTTAGAAGTTTATGATTCAAATAAAAATTACTATTTAAGAGATCCTAATTAGGGTTATGTTCCTGCTGATGTTAAAAATGAACATGATTTTGAACGTCAAAAAACATCTTTATATTATTAGGGAAATGGTGGTTTACGTCGTATATTCCATGATATGCTTGGTATGCGCTGGACATATCTGTATTATGGGATAGGCTTTGGATCAAACCCATATTTAGATAATATTGAGACAGCATATTTTGAGAATTTAGATTTATATCATAAATTATTAACACAGATACGTGGAGATGCAGCGGCAGAAGAAGATTTGCGAGAATTAAAATATGAATATGAGACACGATTAACTGAAATATAGAATTTATTAAATAAATTAACAACAATTAAAGTTGATAAAGAAAGATTAACAAAAGAAATTTATTAGAAGTTTGCTGAATATTTATATATGTTAACGATTACTTATATTGATACTATAGAAAGGGGATACGGCGTAGTATGACAAAAGCAAGATAGATTCCATTGCAAGATTTTGAATTTTTATATCAATTAGATCAAAATAGAAATAAAATAACATATGCTCGCATTACCTCTTTAACTTTAGATAATTATCCTATTGAAAGAATTGAAGGAATTGTTACAGGGGGGTCCATCTCTTTAGATGGACGCTCCTGTGTTAGACGTACTTGTTCTTTGACTTTAACAACTAATAATTTAAATATAAATAATATTTATTGGTCATTAACCACAAGAGTAAAAATTGAAATTGGAATTGAGAATAATATTACAACTGCAAAATTAGAAAAAACTAATTATAATATTACTAATTATTATTAGATGTACCCAGATATTATTTGGTTTCCATAGGGTATTTTTATTTTAACAGATTTTCGTTCATCTGCTTCAGTAAGTTCTTATACAATTAAATTAACTGGTAAAGATAAAATGTGTCTGTTAAATGGAGATATTGGTGGAATTTTTAATACTGAAACATAGCTTGATGTAGAACGTATTTTTAATGCTGATGGAAGTTTTGTTGATCAAAAAAAACCTTTATCTTATATTATTAAAGAAATGATACATCATTATGCTTAGGAAGATTTTCAAAATATTATAGTAAAAGATATTGACAAATTATCTTTAAAGATGTTAACTAATAATAGTAGGAATACATTTTATTTCATTTAGAATTATGATACTGAAGAAATTGTTGATCTTGCTAGCGATGGGGCCATTATGCCCAAATATAAATATTATTATAAAAATTAGCCAGAATTATTAGTAAATTTTAATATTTTTAAAAAAGGATTTATCTTTTAGTCTGGAGTAGGAGAAGATAATAATAATTTAATTGACAATTTTACTCATCCTACTTTTTTATTAATGGAAAATGAAACTTTGCCAAAAATTTTAAAAAAAATAGAAAATGAAAAAAGTTTAATTTCAGAAGATGATTATCAAATATTATTAAAATATAATGTAGATAATGAATTATTTATAGAAACTGATGATACTAGTAAAATTATTTATACAATAAATTCTTTTGAAGATTTTCAAAACTTTTTAAAAATTAATAATATTGTAATAGATGAAAAAATTATAAATTTTCAAGATGAAGCTTTAATAGCTGTTTTAAAATAGATCACTGGAATTGAATCAATTATTTCATATGATGAATATTAGATTTTATTATCTTATGGATTTAAAGATGATTTATTTATTAAACATACTATGTATCATTTAAAAGATAATATAAAAAATTTTCAAACTTTTTTACAAGAGAATAATATTGGTCAGTAGACAGAGTTTTATGAAGGTAATTATGTTTTGATTTAGATTGCTGATGGCGAAGATATTGGATATGAATTAACTGAAACTTATTACCCAGATGAATTAATAGCTGGTGTAGGAGATACAGTAACTTCTATATTAGATAAAATTATTAAAACTTTTGGTATTTTTGAATATTTTTATAATACTCAAGGACAATTTATTTTTTAGGCAAAACAAACATATGTTAATACATCTTGGGATAACCGTATTGATATTGAAGGACGTAATGAGTATTATATAGAACCATATAATGTTTCTTCAAATGTAAAATACCATTTTGAAGGAAGCCGTACTATTACAACTTACTCAAGCAACCCATAGATTGGAAAAATAAAAAATGATTTTACCGTGTGGGGCATAAAAAAATTATCTTCAGGTTTAGAAGTCCCTATACATGCGAGATATGCAATTGATAAAAAACCTAGTTTTTATTCTGCTTACAATGGCACTAATTATATGAGTATTAACTATTTTAATGATACAATTCGTTTAGAATATTCTTTTGAAATAGAGAATGATAATGATAAAGACTTAGATTTAACGCAAGATTTACCATTAAATAGTAATATTTATCCTAATATTATTTTAAATAATGAAGTTTTTAAATTAGTAGATTGGAGAGAAGTTATCTATTAGATGGCAAAAGACTATTATTAGCATAACCATGATGATGATTATAGTGCATAGTTACAACGTAATAATAATAAAAAATTCTTTTTTAAAAAAATGAATAAATATGTAAGTGTTCGCCCTTATGAAAAAGGGAAAACTGGATATGAACAATATTATCATGATATAAATGGTTTTTGGCGTATTTTATATATGCCAGAAGATGAGTTACTTGAAATTAAAAAAAATACAAGTATTAATAGTTATTAGAGTATTGATATTGAGAATTTTGAGACATATACTAAAATAGGAAATGAAATTGTTGAAACAAAATATTCAGGGCCATGGAATAAAAATATTTTGTTAGATCCATCAAGTTTAATTTTTTGGTTTGATTTTTTTGATGCTGATTCATTAGGACTAGGACAATTTTCTGTAACAGCAATAGGTGATCGTCCAAAAAATATAAAAAATGAGAATAGTCAAGCTATTATTTATAATTCAGTACCAAATGTTATTTTTATAGATTAGAAATTATATAATGAATATGAAGAAAAAGGTCGTCTTTTAACTGGGTATAATTACTTAATAAATACAGATATTTTTTCATAGTTTATAGAAGATGATAGAATACGTATTAGTACAAGAAGTATTACTATACAAGAAATTATTGACGATTTATTATACAATAATGCTTATTGCAATGAACAAATTACATTATCTGCGACTCCTATTTATTATTTAGAACCAAATACATTAATTTCTGCTTAGGATGAAAATCGTGGAATTAATGGTTATTATATTATTGATAAAATTAATTTACCATTAGATTATTCTGGTATAATGACAATTAACGCGATTAGAGTCCCAGAACGTGTATATTAAGGAGGTTATTATATTATTATGGGTTTAAAAATTGCATAGTTTAGATATTATGGGGCAAATAATCCTAACGCAAAAAAGTATAATTTTCCAGTAGTTACAGATATTTATGCAGATAATTATGGAGCTTCTTTGTTCCCATATAGATGGACTTTTGAGAAATATAAGAATATACAATCTATTCATATTTAGACGATCCCTGGATTAAAACTATATATCAATTAGGACAAAAAATCAAGTGCCAATCATGAAATGTTACCATTTATTATAGGGCCTACTGGAAATTTTGATATAGTTTTAAGAGATCGAATTCTTAAAACAACTCAAAAATATAGTAATTTATTAGCAGTTACTGGCTTAACTATAGATGATAATAGTAAAAAAACATTAGATGTTTTAGAGAATGGATTTTTGATTATTACTATTATTTATAAAAATTAAAAAGGAGGATTACCTTTATGGCAACAAGAATGGCACAATTTCGATATTATAAAGATGGTGCGGCTAATAATTTCCCAGATTGGACTTGGACTAGGTATTGCACCTCTGAAAGCTTTAAAAAATATTCTCCAATTATTTCTTTAGGTATTTAGACTATTCCTGGAACAAAATTTTATTTAAATAGTAGTTTAAAACCTGTTGTAGTAGGAAATTCAGGAATTTTTGAATTAGATGTAAAAAATACATCAGCTACTATTAACAATATACGAATTGATTAGGACAGTATGGAATTATTAAAAAATCTTCCAAATGGCTATTTAATTATAGATATTGTTTATGAAGAGCAAAAGGAGATGAATGTATGAGTTTATATGGAAATATAAAAAAAATTGGAGCAGCAACTTTTTAGTTTGATCGTGTTTATAGCACTAGAAAAGAAATGGATGAGGCTGCTAAAACAGATGGTGTTTATGCTGGTCGTTATGTATTAGTCGAGTATGGTGAACGTTATAAAAATACATCACCTGGAAGTTCTATTACTTATATTAATAAATTAAATAGTTACTTAGATGAGGCAAAATAGAAATATTATAATAAAATTAAAGATGTAATTGAATTATAGGAAACATTTAGTCTGTTGACAAAAGAGAATAATATTGTTGGCAAAGACAGTTATGATAAATTATTAGAGATTTTTCCAACTATTTATAATCGTGTATATACTGTTGGAGAATATAGCGCTAATACTATATATTATATTAAGTATAATGATAATTATGTTCGTTTTACACCATTATCTTAGGAAGAATGGGAAAATTATGTCCTTTAGGGCAATGTATATACAAGAGATAGTTTTGAAGATTTTTTTACTGTTAATAATTTAAATAATTCTTTAAGAAATTTAATTATTAATGGCGATGGATCTTATGATAAATTTAAAACTTATTTTTAGAATAAAATTTTTAGTAAATTAAATGAAATAAATGCAGAATTTTCTGATTATTATAAAACTATGGCTGGGCCACCGGCTTATTAGGATGCTTTTAAAAATTCAATTATTCAAGAAAATTCAAGTTTTAGAGCCCATGAAAGAACAGATTTAACTTACTATGGAGCAACTTACGATTCTACTGTATGGCAAAAAACTTATATTTAGCAAGGAAATATTGTTATTGATAAATATATTATGGTAGCTGAACTTAATGCTAGAGCTCCATAGTTTGATCTTAAAGAAGAAGCGCCATTAACTTATGAACTTGATGATGGTGTTGATGCTGACGATAGAATCGTTACAGGAAGAATTGATCCTGTAACAAATGAATTTGAAATTGTTAAATTGGTAAATGCTAAAGAAAAATATAATCAAGCTTATTTTGATTCAGTTATGGATACTGAACAAAGATTTTTAATGCATTATCCGCATCTTTTAGAGGTAGAAGCTAGCAACAATACTGTAAATTATAATAAAAATGGCTTCAATATGGCTTATAGTTATAATTTAGATAATGGGCAAACAGCTTTAGCATTTATTCCAAGTGGATTAGATGATTATGAAAAAATATTAACATTAGGTTCAAATTTAGAGCCTGTTGAAAGTAAAGATGCTTTGGGCAATACATTAGCTAGATTAAAATCAGTTACTGATGTAAATCGCAAACAGTTATATTTAAATTTCCCGTCTATTGGGAATACAATGAAGATTTTGTATGATTTAATTTATGGTTTTCCTGAACCAGAAGACGAGGAAGATCTTCGTAAAGGAATTTTACGTCCTTATTTCAGAAAATTTTCTAGAACAACACAATTTCATAACTATCTTACTGTAGTGAATAATGATGGTGAAGATGAATATGTAACATTAAAAAATAGAAATGATCCTAACGCTCTCCCAGAAAAAATTGAAATATCAGGTACTTTAGAATCAGAAAATTAGGATGGAACTTGGTCTGCTACTGAATTCAACTAGATTATTAAGCCTTGGTCTTTATTATATGGCAAAAAAATAAGCCCAAATTTTATTGTCGCTAAGTTTTGCACGAATGATAATAGAATAATTGATCTTCCAACAACAGAACCTAATGCCAATGATGGATATGCTTTTTTGTATGATATAAGACAAGGAAAACCAATTACATGGACTATGAGAATTCCAAATGGGGAAGATGATCCTAATTTAGATTGGATGAATTAGGTCCCAGAACTACAAGATGTCTTAAAAAATAACTCAATTGGTTTAGCTAATATTCTAATTGATTTGTTTAAAGAAACTAACCCATTAACAGGAGAAATTAGTTATTATTTATATAATGATTGGACTGCTGATAATAATGGCGATACCAATACTCCAATGATTTTAAACAAACCTTATACTGTCGGTGGCTATGCAACTAAGTATATAACTTATCCAAATGAATCATTGGCTGATTTATCTGGCGGTTATTGGGTAGATGAACGTGGTAGAGCCATAGCTGTTAATAAAGCTAAAACAACATATAGTTATACAGATACAAAAGTATCTTCAGATTTTATTGATGGACATTATAATATTAATTTTGATACTTGGTAGTTAATGAATACTTCTAAAGGTAATATTGATCTTACAAATACTGTAAATCTAAAAGTTAATAAAATTTTAGTAGTTCCTAATGATGCGAATTTTGGAGCATCAAAATAGAATCAAGATAGTATTTCTATTTCTCAATATAATAATGATATATTAATATATGGTAATATCAATAAATTAAGAAGTTTCTCTTTAGATGAGGTTGAATCAAAATGGGTAGGATTAGATATTAAAACTGGATAGAGAGATATAAAAAATATAATAGTAAATGGACGTTAGTTAGATGATACAGATGTGGCTAAAGCCACAGCATCAAACTTAATTCCAGGTCATATTGCTTTATGGATTAAAGTTTTTGATTATCTTACAGAACAAAAAATTAATTTTTCTATTCCAGGATATGATCCAATAGCTCTAAATGTTAGATTTAATAGTATTAATGATATTTCAGATATTTTAATGAATGTTAGAGTTAATCTTTTAACAACTGTTCCAAATAATGAAAATATGGAAGAAGCTTTAGAGAATTAGAAAATAGTCAATACTTATTTAGATCCAAAAGATGGAAAAACTGTATTAATCGAAGGAAATCTTGATAAGTTAAATCTTTATGATATAACTCCTAATGGAGAAACAAGTTCTTTTGGCCATTGGATTGGAATAGATATTGATACTGGATTATCCACTATTGTAGGAGCATCAATTAATAATAAAGAACTTACTGAAGAAGATGAGTCTGAAGCCACTGCATTAGGTTTACCAGCGGGCCATATTGTGATTTGGGAAGATGTTAAAGTTTTATAGAATACAAAAAGTTATTTGATTAAATCTTCTGGTTTTAGTGATTATGTTTTATTAATAAAATTTAATGATATTAGAGTTATGAAAATCTAGGTTAATAAAATTAATGATACTATTTTACCAGAAACAGATATAAATTATAATAAATCTTAGAAAAATTAGAGATTAACAGATGTAGTAAAATATAACTCAACTGATTATTTAATTATTGGTGATTTAAAACGTTTAAATGATTTTACTTTATCAGATTATGGACTTGGCAAATGGATATTATTAGATATTGAAACAGATTTATTAACTATTAAAGATGCGACAATTAATGAGAAAGTATATACAGAAGATGATGTTCAATAGAGTATTGCAGCTGGGTTAGACGAAAAACATTTGTTGCTTTGGGTTAATATAGAAGAATTAAATGGTGAAGCGATGAATACCTTTGTTGTTAAATCTGATAAATACCATGATTTTTATTTAATGTTAAAATTTGTTGACACAACAAATAATATTAATGAAATGAATGTAGTTATTAATAAAATCATGACTTCTTTAGCTGATGATAATCAAATTGTGTCATAGTAGAATTAGGATTTAATTACTGTTACTTAGACTGAGAATGATATTGTTGTTTTTGGTGATTTAACAGCCATGAATAAATTTACGCCTACTAACTTAGATTAGGTTGAAGGTTTTTGGATTGGATTAGATATTAATACTGGTTTACCAACTATTGTTGGAACAAAAATAAATGGGACAGTTTTAACTGAAGAAGATGCTGATTTTGCTATTGCTTATGGGCTTCATAATGGGCATATTGCTTATTGGGTTAATGCTGAAGATATTTTAAATGGTACAACTATTATTTTAGAAAGTGAAAATTATTATGATAAAACTATAAATCTTTGTTTTAAATAGAATACTTTAGATATTGATGTTCAAAGAGTTAATCTTATTGCTAATAATAATATTAATAGTTAGGTCGCTCAATAGAATTAGAATCGTATCACAGTTAGAAAAGAAAATGAAAATCTTAATAGCTTTATTATCGAAGGTAATTTTTAGAATCTTACTCCTTATGTTTTTGATAATGATATTCAAAATAATGCTCCTTATAGGTGGATTGGTATTACAATTGACTTTGGTCTTGATTCTATTATTGGAGTAAGTATTAATGATAGAATATTAACTAAAGATGATGAAGATTTTACTAGCGAATATTCTTTACCAAAAAGTTGCGTTATATTATGGTATGCTATTGAAGATTTATTCCGTTAGAAAGTATTAACAATTAATGCTCTTGGTTATAAAGAAACTAAAGTTTTATTACAAGCTATTAATACAAATAGTAATAAATTAGATATGGATATTAGTGTTAAAAAAGTTACTACAGTGTCTTCTTCTTTATTAACTGATAATACTGAAATTATTAAATTAGCTCAAGATAATTAGGATAATATTATTATTAGTCAAAGTAATAATGAAATTACATTAACTGGTTCTTATAGTTCTTTAAATAAATATGCATTAAATACTTTAATTGTAGGTAATGAAAAGATTCCAGCAGATGAGGGCAAGTGGATTCTATTAGATATTAATACTGGATTATATTCTATTGAAGATATGAACTTTAATAATATTGAATTAAAAGTTGAAGATATTGATATTGCTACAAGCTTCAATCTTAAACAAGGACATATTTTATATTGGGTTAATGCAGATAGTTTATTAGCTGGAAAAACATCTTTATTTGAATTTACTGGTTATAATGATAAAACAATTATATTTTATTTTAATAATACTGATAGCGACAATCCTTAAATAATACATTTAAAAATGTAGATGTAATTAATCTATATTATGAACTAACAAAAGATATTCACATTGGACTTCCCTTGATTTGGCCATGTTCCTATAATTAATTAAAAATTTTTTTTAATTAATTATAGGAAAAATAAAATAAAAAGAAAGGGGTAAAAAGTACAATGGCGGAGATTAATAAGTATGTAAAATTTTAGCGTGGTTCTCAAGCTGCATATGATAGATTAAAAGCGGCTAATCATTTAGAAGATAATGCTTTATATTTTATTCAAGACCCTAATAATTTAGAAAAAAATGGTTCTTTATATTTAGGGAAAACATTAATTAGTGGAATAAACAATGTATTAGAAAATTTAACCTTATCTAATTTAAGTGATTTAAATATCACAAATGATTTAGCAGATGGTTATATTTTACAATATGATATAACAGAGAATAAATGGGTTTCAACTTCTCTTGTTCAGGCTCTTAAAGATGCGCATTTCTCCCCTAATGCTGGGTCTATTATTATTAAAGATACTCAATAGCAAGAAGATGAAACTTTAAATGAGTGTTTAAACAGAATAAATAGTTCTCCAAACGCTGGAGATATTTCATTTGTTGATGGAGTCCCTTATCTTTATAATGGGGAGCAATGGGAATTATTAATAGGTGAATCTATTGATAATCGAGTAACATCACTTGAAAATGAAATTACAACAATTAAAACCAATATTAGTGATTTATAGGATGGATTAGAAGCTGTTGATGGAAAAATTGCAGCTGCCATTAAAGGAGTCAATTAGCGTCAGTATGAAATTACTCCAACTTTACCTGAGATCGAAGATGTTGGTGAATTAAATAATACAATTTTCTTAGTTCCTAATGATAATGAAGATGGAGATAATTCATATACTGAGTATATGGTTATTAATGGGAAATATGAAAAAGTAGGCGGCTCTGACATTAATTTAAATAATTATGTCACAACTGAAAATTTTAACAATGCAGTTGGTGATTTAAATACTTAGTTACATAATTTATCAAACAACTTACAAAGTATTACTGATAATTATTTAACTATTGAACGCTATACCAATGAAGTAGGAGATTTATCTAAATTACTTGATGCTACTGGTAAAGAAACCACTACTGTTATTGATGAAATTATTAGCTTAAAAGAAGAATTAAAATGGGCTGAATTAGATGAAAATGGTTCTTCTGAAGAAAATAATGGATAATATTTATAATGAGAGGAGATATTATTAAATGGCTAATCCTATGAATGTATATTTTAAAAGAGGCACACAAAGTGCATTAGATACTTTAATAACTAATAATGCTAGTAGTGCTCAAGGTGTATTTAAAGCCGGTGCTTTTTATTTAACTGAAGATACAAATCGTTTATATTTTGCTCAAGCAAATAATAAATTAGTTGAATTAAATCAATTTATTCATATTGTTCCTCAAGGTGAGACTTTACCAGATAGCACAACAAATCCTAATTTAAAAACTGGAGATTTTTATTATTGGTCTAGTCAGAATATTTTAGCTGTTTATACTGGACTTGGTGATACTAATGGATGGATTCAAATTAATCCAGATACAAGATTAAAAAGCTCTAGTGAAGCTGTTGAGGCTTCTGACGGCGGCGATGCTGAAACATATGGAGTTCAAATTACTACCACTGTAGAGGAAGCTGGCAAAAATGCATCTCGTTCTGCTACTGGTAATTTTACTTTAAAAGGTGGCGCTAATGTTCATTTAGCATTGAATGCTGGTAATGAAATTGTTATTAGTGCAGATAATGACCATGCTACAGTTTATGTTATGTCTACTACCGCAACTGAAAATAATCAAAATGCAGGTTATTTACATTTAGGCGTATAGGGATCAAAGGACACAGATGACGTAACATTTAATGGCGGTGGCGGCACCCATATTACAAGTGATGCAAATGGAAATATCAATATTACTAGTCATTCTGATATTCAATCAATTACAAATAATTTCTCTGATCAAGGAGTCTTTTCTAGCAAAATCTCTTTTAAAGGCGGAGAAAGTGATATTGATTCACAAGGAATTACTCCAGTTATTACCTATGGTGAGGGCGCTAAATTAGAATCTAAAGTGTTTATTGGAGCTGTTGGAGAAGATCCTACTGCTCATTTGAGCGTTTATTCTAGAGCTGAAATTGATGCTCTTTTTGATGCTAAAGAAGCTGAATTCGATGGCATGAAATTTAAAGGAGTATTAGAAAATTTAACTGATGCAACTAATGCCCTTACTGGAACAAATAAACCAGGTTACACATATAAAGCTGGTTGTGATATTAATTTAACTGGTGTGGTAAATGCAAAAACTGGTGATTTAATTATTGCTGAAGAAGATAAAACAAATGATACTATTGTTTGGAAAGTTATTCCTTCTGGTGACGATCAATTTATTAAATTCACTGGTAATGTAGCAAATAAAGCTTTAATTTTTGAAGACCATTATAATAGTGATGCAACTTTAAGTAGTATTAGTTTTACTGAAGATAGCAATAATAATAATGCTAAAATTAATATTACAGCTACTGGTACAGGTACTAACAATGCTGAAATGAATTTTCAAATTACTCATGGTGCTCCTGGGACTGGGACAGCTCGTACTTATGAAGCAGCTACTAGTACTAATGGAAGAGTACAGAGTAAAAAAGGTTCTTTAACAATTCCAACAATTTCAGCAATTAGTTTAGATCCTTAGGGACATATTGCTTCAATTAGTACTGTTGAATATACTGTACAAGATACTCATCCCACTTTACAAGACTTAGAATATACTTCTACTGTTGCAGATAATATGGGTATTTATGGTGCTAATTTTGCTTTATCAGAACAAGAAGGTAATTCTGTTAATTTAAATTTAAGATTAACTTCTGATAATTTAAAATTATATAGAGTAACTCCTTCTACTACTTCTGATCTTGATAATACTTTAAAAATGAATTTAGAGTGGGAATCTTTTGCTTAATACCTTATAAAAAGGACAACTTCCTTTAAAATAGAAAAACAAATTTTCATATTTTAGCGAAGGAAATATTATATAAAGGGAAAGAAAATTTTAATATTTCTTTCCCTTATTTTTATTATATTTTTAGAGAAAGGAGCATTACAAATGGCAGAAATTTTTCAACCAGTGAGAGGGACTGAAAGCAAAATTAAATAGATGCCAATTAATGAAGGATATATTTATTTTGCATATGATACTGGAAAAATTTATTTAGATAAATCTGGCGGTCGTTATCTTATGAGTAATGGTGGGAATTCTGATAGTTCTACTGGATTCATCTGGGCTCATGGGACAGATGAAACTATTACTAAAGCAACAGATGACGATGCTGATCAAACTTATAATATTTAGCAATCTGCTTTTGATGACCAAATTTTACCAAAAAAAGATGCCTTAATTTTAAATTCCGATGGACGTTTTTTCCGTGTAATGCAAATAGATAATGGATATGTAATTGGAGAATTAATTGCTGTTAGTGGCAGTGGTAGTGGCGGAGGAACTAACGTATCATCTTAGGATACTTATTTATCTTATGACAATACAAGTATTGATTCTGGTTTTACATATATTTATGGTCAAACTTCATATGCTAAATTTACTGCCACATCTGATGTTGATACTCAAATTACTTTAACTTTTGTTATTACCCAAAAAGGAGAACAGTATGAAAGTTTTAGTGAAAAAATAAATAGCGGAGAAACTTATTTATTTGATACGGCTCGTCTTCCAAAAGGTAATGATATCACTATTACGGTTAGAGCATCATCTGTTAATTCTAATATGGGAATTAATGATTCTCGTATTAGACGTATTTTAGGAGATATTTCTACTGTTGAGCTTGGAATTAAAAAAGATTCTACTTTTAATCCAACTGCAATTAGGACAGGAGAAATAGGAATTTCATTTATTCCAGTTTATAATGGATTAAATTAGACTTTACATGTATTAATTGATGATGATCGTGAGTTAAAATTGACGAGTGATGAAAGAAATAAGCAATTTATATCTTTTAAACCTACTGGAAATTCAACTTATACTGTTATGATTCCAGAACAAACTCATGGAGCACATAATATTAAATTGAGAATGTCTACTAAAATTAGTGGGGTAGATCTTTATTCTGATTATATTTCTTATGATTTAGCTTGGCGTGATATTAATTCAAAAGTCCCTATTATTTGGTTTGGGGAATATGAAAAAAAGGTTATAAATTATAATGAATGTGTTATTCCTTTCATGATTTATGATCCTGATAAAGAAGCTAATTCAACTAAATCTAAAGTTTATATCTATAAAAACGGTAGTCAAATTCCTGCTTCGCCGATGGAAGTTTCTTATAATGCTTCAACTTGGATAAAATTAGATGTCACTAATTTATATGAAGCAAGCGAAGGTGTTGATCCAGAAAAAGAAAATATTTTTACTTTTACTTGTGGAAGTACTACTGAAAATATAAGTATTATTGTAACCACTGAAGGAGCTCGTGATTTAGGTTTAGTAAATAAGAATAGCTTAATTTTAAATCTAAACTCTACTGGTAGATCAAATAATGAAACAACAACTTCTCGTAACAATTGGAGTTTCAATAATTATAATACTACTTTTAAAAATTTCAACTGGTATAATAATGGTTGGTTAAATGATGATGATGGAAATGGTTCTTATTTATCAGTATCTAATGGAGCGAGCGTAGATGTTAATTTAGATACTTTTACATTAAGTGGTAATGAAAATAATTATTCTTTTGAAATTAGATTTAGAGTAAGAAATATTCAAGAATATTCTACTTTAATTAAAACAATTCCTTATTATTATGTAGAAGAAAACACTAATTCTTATACATTAGCTGAGATAGCAGCAAATCATTACACAATAAAAGTAGATACAGATGGCAACCCAGAAATGGATAAAGGATCCCCAAAAACAATTAGTGACACAGCCGGAGTTATTTTTAAATATTTAAATAATCAAGGTTTTGGTTTTTGTATTGGTACTTAGGAAGCTTATTTTCGTACACCATTGGCAATTGCTAATGTCCGATATAAAGAAGATGAAATTATTAATTTAGGTTTTGTAATTTCTAAATCAAGTAATTTATTATCCATTTATTTAAATGGTATTTTAAGTGGCGCATTAGATTTAAGTTCTACTCCATCTTTTAAAATGGATAATAATAAATTTGAAATTAATTCTGAATTTTGTGATGTTGATATCTTTAAACTTAGAATATATCGTACTGAACTTTCAATGCCAGATGTTATTCATAATTATATTGCTGATATTCATGATGTAGCTTTATATGATCAAAATTAGTTAACAGATGAAACTGATGGAACTATTTTATTATATTCAAAATTATTAAAATATAATGAATTATATCCAGATAATCCATCTATGCCATATGCTGTATGGGAAATTATTGATAATGGTTCTGGTTTTAATGATCCAAATAAAGGCCCACATGCTGAAAATGATGATAAATTACCTTATTTTAAAGGAAATGACAGATATTGTAAAATAACTTTTACAAATCCTGTTTTAGATCGTGCCTATGAAAAAGGATTAATTTCAGCTCAATTTTATAAAACACATTCCCCAAGTTATGTTGCTATTGGTGTTGGAATTAATGTATAGGGCACATCTTCTTAGGCATACCCTCGTAGAAATTTTAAAACTAAATTTAAGTCAGCAACAAATAAAAAAGATGCAGATAAAGTAAGCCATAGTGATTGGGGCTGGTTCTATACTAATGGCCCATATAAAGATGATTATAATACTTGGTTGACTGGGAAAAATCCAGATGGAACAAATGCATCTCAAGAGGAACGAGATGCAGCTTTAAATAGATGCGCTTTTAAAAAGTGGTATATGGATAATGAAGTTTGTTGTACTAATAAATTTACATGGAAAATTGACTATATGGAATCTTCTGGCACATACAATACTGGTTTTGCCAATCTTGTTGGTAATAGTATGTATAATTATCATCCATTATCTCAATATCCTGGATTTGATAATGATGGCAGAGGATATAGAACATCTGTATATGGTTTCCCATGCTTAGTATTCCATAAACACTCTACACCAGCTGATAAATAGTTAAATGAAGATCAAGAATTTTTAGCTTATGAATATATAGGTCGCTATAATTTAAACTTAGATAAAAGTTCTAATGAATTTTATGGTTTTGAATTAGATACTATACATCCTTATGTAGATGGAGAAAAAAGTATAGCCGATGTAGCTGAGTGCTGGGAATTAAGGGATAATCAAGGCACTTGGACATCTTTTAAATATCCTGGCGTTACTGAAAGAACAACTGGTTTTGCGACTACAACAGCCGAAGGCGGTTTAGAAGTTGCAAAGCATTTTGAAGTAAGATATAATAATGAAGCTGATCAGTTTGAATATGCTACAGGAGTTACTTCAGCTGCTGAATTAGGATATAATGATACTACAGCCATCAAAATGGCCGATGGAAGTGTACGAGATTTATCTACTAATCAAAAGAAAAATGAATATGTAAGAGAAAAATTTAGTAATTTAGAAGTATTATTTAATTGGTTAGATTCAACTGATACGACTGCTGTGCCATCTACAGATACTGGTATCCCATTGGCTGAGCCTCAAACTTTTGATAATACTATTTATTATATGGTAGAAACAGTTCATGAAGACGGTGTTGATGTAGCCTATTATGTCGATATTGAAGGTAACTTATTAGTAAAAGTTTCTGATGTAGTTTTAGAAGATGCCAATAAATTTTATGTTTATGAAAAAGATGGCGAAAATATAATGACAAAGGCTCTCGCTCCTAACAATTATACCGGTACAGTTCGTTCAAAAGACGATACTTTAATTACTTATACCACTGATTGTGCTGGTTATCGTTTAAAGAAATTTGTTAAAGAGTTTTCATCTCATTTAGATTTAGAGTATTGTTTAATTTATTTTATTTTAACAGAGTTATTATTATGCTATGACTCTCGTGGGAAAAATATGATGATTGCTACCTGGGGGCCAAAACGTCTTGGCGGAGATTATATCTGGTTCCCAATTTTCTATGATATTGATACATAGTTAGGTTTAAATAATATTGGTGCTGTATTATGGGATTATGATACTGATGCATCAATTGACGGAACATTTTCTACTGCTAATAGTGTTCTTTGGACTAATTTCTTTGCTGGATTCCGTAAAGAAATTGAAGAAAAATATAGAGCTTTACGTAAATCTTCTCGTTTAACTGAAACAACAATTGAAGGAGCTTATTTATGTGACCCATCTGTATTCTCCAATTCTTATGCTATGCGTGGTGTTCGTCCGGTTATTGCTTTAGGTCTTGATGAATGGTATAAGTATATTGCTCCTGGTAAATAGACAGGAAATTGGTATAACGGAACTGATCGTCGATATGGATTTTATGTATAGTCTTATGAAAATGGACAATAGAAAACAACAGATGCTTCATATGTTTATACTTGTTAGGGAGATAGAAAATTATCAAGAGAATTATTTATTCGTAATAGATTAAATTATCTTGATTCTTGGTGGTTAGCAGGAGCTTATGATTCAACATCTTCTGGTTATAAAACAGAAATTATGATTCGTGCTAATGCTAATGATATTTCTACTTCAGATACATATTTAGATAAAACTAAAGTAGCGAATGATGTAGCTGGATATGAAAGAGTTCATTATCCTAAAAAGTTTTATGATGCTGTTCCAGAATTTGAAATTACTCCATTTTTAGCGCAATATGTTACTGTTTTTTATGATGAAGATCCTTTAACACCTACTATAAAATTTGATGGAATTAATGCTGTTACAACTCATACTACACCATCTGTTTTAAATGGGTATAAATCTATTCATCCTTATAATGAGCAATTAACATATATTCCTGGTGGAGATTATATTTCTGATTTAGGAGATTTGAGTCTTAAATATCCATCTCACTTTAAGCTTAACACAGGTAAACGATTAACTTAGTTATTAATTGGAAGTGATGCCCCAGGCTATAAAAATGGTATTATCGGAAAAGAATCTGGTACTTTTGATTTAAATGATAGAGCTACTGGTACAAATAAGAAAGGTTTGCTATAGAAGATTGTATTAACTGGACTCGTAGCATTATCAGAAGGACAAGATGTTTCTGGTTCAGAAAAATTAAGAGAATTTAGAGCTCTAAATACAGCTATTCCTTCTGTTATTTTTGCTGATGGTTCTCCTTTAGATACAGTCCATTTGCCTTAGTCTGTAACTTCTGTAAATATTGTCCATGCTAAAAATTTAAATAATATCTTAACATCTTATCCAGTTATTATGGAAGAGAATAATATAGATGGATATAGCTATAAACCATTGGATACTTATAAAGGTTTATATATTGAAAATCTTACAGATTGGGATAAATCTATAGCTGTTGGCAGTATCCCTGAAATTGAGCTTTCTAAACGTATTTCAAAAGTTGCTACTTTAAATTTAACAGACGTTAATTTAGGTTATGATTCATATATACTGTTAGATAATGCTGTTGATATTAGAGAAAAGTTTAGACCAAATAGTTTCTTAGCTATTAATTATGATAATGTTAATTGGAGTCCATATTCAAACATCGAATCAGATACTGAATATGATGAAAATAAAACATTTTATGAGTTAACAGATCATAATAATTTTATTGAATATACAAATCATTCTCAAGATAAATGGGATTTATTAAAATTAAATAATAAATTATTTGTATATGATAATTCTCCTTAGATGTAGGAAAAAGAATCTTTAATTTCTAATCTTGATTTATTAAAATTAATTATTATAGATTGTAAAAATGCAACATCTGTTTCAGACAACCATTATAGAAATACAAAAGATACTGAAGATATTACTAAACCTAATATAAGCGGTGTTATGTATATTAGTAATGATGAAGAACATTTAATAGATGAAACTAATGAAGAAACTGGACTTGGAATTAAAGAAATTCAAGCATTCTTCCCGAATTTAAAATTATATGCTAAATATATTCGAGAATCAAATATTGTAAAATATATTTATAGATATGACGGCAGAGATGAAGAAATTGATTTAATTCGATATGGTTCAAATATTACTCATCCTAATAGTATTACAAATGAATTATTTGTTAGAAATAATTATGATTTTGTAGGCTGGTGCTTAGAAGATCCTTTAGTTAATATAAATACTGAAGTTGTTTTAATTTACAATGAATCTACTAATGATTATACAACTACCGAGACTTGGGATAATATTAGTTTTTCACCAGAACAAACTACTATTACTTTATTTGCTAAATATGTACCTCATCCTTTTGATATTACTTTTTATATTGATAATGAACCAATTGTAATTCAAACTCCATATGGAGATATAGTAAATTAGCCAGATGGCATTCCATATAAAGATGATTCAGCCTTGCCATTAACTTAGACTTATGCCTTTAAAGGATGGGCACAAGAACCAAATGGAGATATAAAAGATTTAAGCATTAAACGAGTAGAATCAAATTTAACTTATTACGCCATTTTTGAAGAAGAAAGTGTATATGATAATGTTTTAAGAGACTCTTAGTATTATACAATAACACGTTTCTCTACTGGAGGTAAAGCTTATAATGTATTGAATCTTGCCCCAGCAGCTTATAAATTAAAAGGTAAAATCACACTTCCAAAAGAAGTAAATGGCACTATCATTAATTATTTTAATGAAGCTTCAGAAGTCTCTGAACGAGCAACTAATCGTCCTACTGAAATTACTCATATTTTCTGGGAAAATGGAAGTACTTTAGAGGGCGTTGGACGCTATGCTTGCGCTTATTGGGATAAATTAAAATATTTTGAATTACCAAATGCTGGCACAAAAGTCTTCTATCGTAGTTTTTATCAAACTCGTAATTTATTTAATGGAATTACTTAGGATGATATGAATAAATTTTTTGCTAATATTACAAATATTGAAGCTGATGCATTCTTATCAATGGGAACTATATCACATACAACGAAAGGTGCTCATGTCTTAGGACAAAAGAGTATTAATTTACCAAATATAATATCAATTGCTCAAGGTGCTTTTGCTAGATGCGCTATTCCAGGTGGAATTACATTTGGTAGTGTTTCTAATACAACCTTAAATTGTGCTGATTGGACAAATATTACATATGGTATTTTAAATGAAAGTAGTTAGAATGGTGGATTTAATGATACATATAGAGATCCTATTATGATTACTTATCATGATCATCACGGAATGGCTGATGCAGATTTAGAAGATATTTTAAGCGAGAAGTGTAGACCAACTGGTAGAGCTCTATTACGTTTTACAATTGTTCATCATTAAATAAAGGAGGATGGCAAATAATGACTAAAGAAATTTTTTATAAATATCTTGGGACAAATGGAGTTATTGAATCTCCAGTGCATTTAGAAGATATATATTATGTTCGTATTATAGCTTTATATGCTGATCCTGGGAAAGTTTTAACTGATGGGACAAAATAGGTATATTCTATTAAAGTTCCTGAAGATGAAGTTGCAAATTGGCAAGAAATTCCGGCCAAATAAAATTGATTGAATTATAAGTTTTTATAAAAGTAATAAGAGAGAGAAAAAATCTCTCTTATTACTTTAAAAATATATGAGAAAGGAAGAAAAAAGTCTATGATTACAAAATTAACTGCTGAAAATTCTGGACTTTATTATGCACCAGTTTTTGAATTAATAAATCAAGCTTTAGAAACAGCAGGTAATCCTTTAAGAATTCATTCTTTAGAAGATTATTTTAACAATCTTACTTCTGATATTATTCCTTTATTAGTTAATCAACGTTAGGATTCTGAAGGAAACATTACTGGTATTCGTGGTGGCTATTTACTTCTTATGCCTGCTGATGAAGAAATTTTTGAAATTGACGCAAATACTCGTACTATTTCTGTTCCAGCTGGGGTAAAGAAAAATGGCATTGGCGTTTATGGCGATCATAATGCTGAAATGATTGTTTTAAATATAGACAGATATTTTGATAGTTAGGATTTATTGAATACTAATGTTGCTATTAACTGGAATTTTACTCCTATAGGGGCAAAAACTCCTATATTTGATGAACCACAAGCTGTTCCAGCCTTCGCGCCAAATGCAGACTTAAATCCAGAAAAAGTTACTTTTGGTTTTATTATTGATAAAAATATGACTAAAGGACGTGGGGTCCTTACTTTTTCTGTTACTTTTTATACTACTAATAGTAATGTTATTGATTATAGTTTCAATACTTTAACAGCATCTGTTGTTATTAATGATACTTTAACTTTAACTAATCCTTCTATTATTCATGATGAAATTGATAATTATTTAAATCGTTTCACAAATAGTGTCTATCAAGATAATACTATTTCTCCTGTTGGAACTCCTGTTTGGAAATCTGGCGATAAAGATGAAAATGGAAATTATACGGGATTAGAAAAAGTTGCTTATTTTGCGCCAGAAGAAGATTTACGTAATATATATGAACAAGGAGCTTTATTAACTGCTTATGCTATTGTAAATCCAGCTACTGCTGACGTAACTTATAAATGGACAGAAAGTCCATTAAATAGTAATGTAGCAATGGGACGTGACTTTAATACAGTTAATTTATCTAGTGATTATATTGAAGTCCAATTACCGGCAGAAGATAATGGAGAACATTATTACTTTAAAGATGAATCTGGACAAATTAATACTGAACATGTATTAACGTGGGCTGAAGCTAAGGCAAAATTAGATGAATATAAACAAGATGATTCTATTTCTTATTTACCTTTAAGAATAACAAAATTAACTAATACAGTAGATTTTAATGATACAGAAAAAACAGAACAAAGTCAAGAAAATCAAGATAATATTATTGTTGATGTACATGGCAATATCGTTAAAATGGTTAGCCTTGATGAATTAAATACTTTTGCATCTACCGATCCCGATCAGGGAGAAGCAAAATGGGTTGCTCTTGATATTGATACAGGTCTTGAAACAATTGTTGGAGTTACTTGGAATGGTTATCCATTAGATGCTAATGATGTTATTGAAGCTTCATCAGCTGGTTTACCAGCCGGGCATATAATCTTTTGGGCAAAAGCTAATAGTCTTTAGGTTGTACCAAGGACAATTATTTTAACAAAAGATGGCTATAAAGATACTCAATTTAGTATTTATTATGATGGAATTGACCCATCAGCTAACACTGATAATATTAATTCTGTTGTAACTAACGATGGTGATAAACCTAGATTTGCTATTCGTGGCTCTTCTTATCGTGCATTGGCAGCTGGCAATTATCAAGTTGCTGCACAAGCAAGAATCAGTGTTGGAGATCATTATGAAAAAGTATTAGATACAAGTAATTTAAAAGTTAATACAAATTATTACTTGAAAGATGAAAATGGTAATATTGATAAATTAAATCCTGTTAGCAATGAATTAGCTTCAATTGCTGCTGGACAAGGGAAAGAACTTTATATTTTCACTAGTGCTGCTAGAAATAGTGCTGTTGTAGAAAGTTCAGTTTTAACAATCCCTCCTGCTGTATAGCCAGAAGTTAGTTTAGAAGTTGGATCAGAATATGAGTTTGATGCAGATGGTGGGACAATTATTAGACAAGAAGATTATGATGGTCCTGAATTTGTTTATTTAGATGATACTCAAATGCCAACTTTAATTGCTACAGTTACTATTCCTTCTGAGCATATTGAAGATAGCCAAGGAGCTTTTGCAGCTGAATTAATAAAAACTGATTCTGAAGGAAAAGTAGCTCAAATTACTAAAGATGACATTGAAAAAGGTCCTTATACCTTTAATCGTTTACCAGTCGATGGTAAATTTGTTTTCACTCCAGAAGAAGGAGAAGGAACTTATTTAGCTCGTATTATTAATCGTCGAAATGGAACATATAGTATCTCTGATACTGAATAGGCTCAAACTATTACGACTTCATTTGTTGCTCCAGAAAATAGAAAATTAACTATAGCTGGTGCTATTTGGGATCGTGATGATGAAGATCGTCCTACAGCTGGTTATCAAGAAGTTTTAGTTGATGGTGATCGACCTGTCGTTGATGGATAGAAAGTTTTAGTGAATTTAGAAATTAATCGAATTCATCCTCGTTATACTTTTAATATCGTTAATAATACAAATATCGATAATACTAAATACAAAGTAGAAGATATTGTTACTAAATATTATGTAGAAGAGGTTGAATACGATATTGTTAATGATATTGTAATTCCTCGTATCCCTGATAGTGATGGTCATGTTCCTGGTACTCAAGTTCCTTATGAGTTTTACGGAGAAGAAGATTTGCGTGAAATTGTTATGGATACAAATGGTAATCTAACATTTGAAATTAATAATGACCCTGGATATTACCGTATTAAAGTAACTACTTTTTATCATGGAACTTGCCATATCAGTTATACTGATGTTTTTGGTATTACTACTCACTAATATATAATTTTAGGAGGGAAATAATATGATTACAGGTAGTGCAGAATACAAAGAATATTTAGCGTCATTGGCTAATTCATATAATCCTCCTAGCATATTAATTAGAATACCGGCGGAAGAACCAGTATATAAAGTTGATTTAGAAACAAGAGTTATAGAGCCTCCACCTTTTTTAGGAGTGGAGGCTGACCATTAGGCTGAATCATTATTTTTTATTATGGATAGATATTATAAAAATATTGATTTATCAACCTGTATTGGAGCCGTTCAGTTTAAAAATGCTAAACATGAAGAGTATATGTATATTATTCCAGCTTATGATTTATTAAGTTATCCTGGAAAGATTATTTTTGGTTGGAATATTCAAAGTCCTGTCACTAAGTATGGAGGCTCAATTCAATTCTCTTTTAAATTTTTTAAAATTGATAGAGCATCTGGTGAAGTATTATATGAATTAAATACTTTAGTTTGTAAATCAAAGGTATCTGTTGGATGGGCTAATAAAAATGGTGCTAACCATAAATATAATTAGTTCACCGTAAATGAAATTTTAACTGATGGACAATTAGAACCAATTTTAGATTCTTATGGGAATCCAGTTATTGATGAAAATGGATAGCCAAAAATGAAGATAACTGGGGTGGGAATTTGGTCAAAAATTCAAGAAATTTATGATTTTAACAAAAAATTTAATGTTTATTGGTTAGATGTTTAAAAATAAAGTGAGTAATTTTATTATTACTCACTTTATTTTTTTGGCCTATTATGAATAATTATTTTTATTCTTTTTTTATTCTAATATAGAAAGATTTTTATATTTAGTGAGAAAGGAGTTTTGATTTTTTTATGTTATATGATAAGCGTTATGAAGATAATATAGTGCTAAAGAAAGAAGCATTTCAAAATCTTTTAACTCATATTAAAAATTATCCAATTATTGATATTGATTATGTTGATGAAAAAGATATTGATATTCTCCATAAAGATAAAATTTGGCCTGATTATACTGATTATACTCCTTGTTTAAAAATCACTTATGGTGATGAACGTACTTTAAAAGGTAATATTATCTTTGCAAAAAATGTTAAAGAAGAAATTGATTAGCGCTAGAGAGAATTAACATAGTTATAGATTGAATTAAATGAATTAATTTATACTTATGAAAAATATAAAAAAGCTTTTGAAGAAAACAAAAAAGCACAAAAAGAGAAAGAAGAACAAATTGCTCAACTAGAGTAGAAAATGGATACTTTTTTAAAAAGTAAAAATGCTTATTTAGTTGCTGGTTTATCTTTGTTAAATTTCCCTTTTAGTAGATATTATAATGCAAAATTTGATGGAAAATTATTAAATCCAAATTATAAATTAGATGACTTAATTGATTATAATGAACAAATTAGTTTAAGATATGAAAAAATTGATAAAAATACTGTTCTTAGAAAAGATATAAATTATTATTTAAAAGATATTAATGGGAATATTAATAAATCGTCACCTTTAAATGATACTGAAGCTAGTATAGCTTTATCTAATAATTAGGATGTTTTTGTTCTAGTAATAAATGAAGAAAGTGTCACAAAAACTAGTACAATTTTAGATATTAGAAATATTCCTTTAAAATATTAGGATATTAAATTAGAAACTAATATACCAGATGGGAAGAGTTTTAAATATATTACTTTTAGATATACTACATTAGATGCTAGTAAAAAACTTAATATTTTACTGGAATTAGAGCGTATTAAAAATAGTGCCTTCGAAAATGACAATGGAATTACTAATTATGTTTTTACCGAAGAACAACGTAATTTTATTACAGAATTTTAGGATTTTATTAGAAGTTATAATTATTTAAGTTTTTTAGATAGTTTATAGGCAGAATATATTAACACTTTTTAGGGGTAGACCTTAACAGAAGAGCAAATTGAACAAATTCGTTTAACTCGCCAAAGCGAATTATTTAATTTTAATTCAAGTGGTTTGGAAAGAATAGCAAATATTTTAAATGAAATAGTAGATGACGATACTTGGATTTGGCGAAATTAGACACGTCCAAATTATTCAGCAATGTTAGCTTCTTTCCATGATAATATGGAGCAAATTGCAATTACTATTACTGATATAATTGCTTAGAATTTAATTCGTTTAAAAAGTAAATTAGTTGAAGGAACTGATAGTTTTCAATCTCAAATTATTCGTTTACAAGATCAAATTGGTTGGACGAAATAGCGCATTGCTAATTTAGAAGAACAAATTCTTAATTAGGCCGGAGATAGAATTTTATATGGTTATAAATATGTAAAATTAGGCACTAATATAAAATGGGATAAAACAGAATTTGGAAATAACGAAGATTTTAGTGTAGGTAATTTTGATTCTGCTGTATTAAAAAGTGTCCGCAATTCATAGACTAATTTAATTACAACATAGGAAAATTATCATTAGGCTTCTGGAACTTTTAGAATTAGTCTTAATGAAATGATATATGAAGTTCCTATTAAAGGCTTTAGCGGTGGCGAAGGTCATATTTCAAATTAGGATATTTATATTCGTACTCAAGCAACTAAAAAAGGAAATGTTACTACAGGTGGTAGCATAAATATGCTTGGTAATATTTTAGCTTCTGGAAATATTGTAACTAATAATGGTAATATTTATGCTAGTGGAGGAGCTATAGTTTCAGCTACTTATTTAGGCATAAGAGGTTTTCCAGTAGATACTAATGAAGTATCTATTAATACTTATAATCCTGTTGATACAGCGGGTTTGTGGTATGATGGTGGAAATGGAAATAAGTTATTACGAACTTGGAATATTTCTAATGATAATAATACAGTTCGTTTTGGTACTTATCAATTAGCTTTAATTAATGGAGATAATTCTATTGGGTTAAGGAATAATGATAATGTTCTTGAAGCTCGTAATATTCCCAGCGATAATACTTACGTAGATTTTAAAGCTAGAAATATATACGCTACAGCTGGTTTAGATGTCACAGGCGAAACTATTTTACGCAATCAAGCAACTCTTAAAGGAAACACATTTATAGACGGACGTTTAATAGCTGGTAAAGGCGTATTAATGAAAAAAGATGTTAAAATTGATGGGGCATTAACTGTTGATGGGGCATTAACTGTTGGTGGAGAATTAACTGTTGATGGGCCAGTAAATTTAAATAGCACTTGTAGATTTGCTGATGTAATAATAGAAAAATTATAGATGGATGGAGATATACTTCCAGGTCAAACTAAAAAATATAATTTAGGTTCTCCTGGCTAGCAATGGTTAAATATTTTTGCTTTTAATGGTGATTTTGAAACTTTAAAAATTCAAGGCGCTGATATTACAGCAAATATTCCACGTTCTAATGGAACAACTGAACAATTTTGGCGAGGAGGAAGTACTCCTTCTTGGAGTAATGAATTAACCGGAAGTTTAATTTTATCTTAGACTGGAACCACACATACCGCATTTATTCCAAAAGATGATAATACTAGTACTTTTAGATGTGCTGGAAATGGTTATTTTGGTAAAAATTTAAGAGCAAATAAAGTTTTTAATGCAGTATATAATGATTATGCTGAATATAGAAAAACAATTGATTTAGAACCTGGTCGAGTAGTAATAGATTGTGATAATGGATCTTTATAGTGTGCTTCTTAGCGTTTATAGCCAGGAGCTCAAGTTATATCTGATACTTTTGGACATTCTATGGGGTATACGGAAGATAATTAGACTCCATTGGCTGTCGCAGGACGAGTATTAGTATATCCTTATTAGGATCGAGACAATTATCACGCTGGTATGGCAGTTTGTTCTGCTCCGAATGGTACAGTTGATATTATGACTAGAGAAGAAATTTGTATGTATCCTGATTGTATTATTGGTATTGTTAGTGAAATTCCAAATTATAAAAATTGGGGTTCTGATAATATTGAAGTTAATAATAGAATTTGGATTAAAATAAAATAATAAAAAGCTCATATGACAATTATCGTCATATGAGCTTTTTATTATTTTATTTGACTATTTTAAAAAAATATGTTATCCTATTTTTAGGTAGGTGGTTATAATTGAATTATAATGATAAATATAAAAATAGAAAACCTATAGATACAATTAAATTAATTCAATAGTTTTTTTATAATAAAGGTTTAAGAATTGAAGAAAAAAATAATACATAGACTGAAATTGGTACTTGGTGGATATCTTTGCAATTATATTATAAAGATTTTTTATTATTATCATCAAATGGAAAAGGTATAACAGAACAATTTTCTAAAGCTTCGGCATATGCAGAATTATATGAACGTTTTTGTAATGCTGGAAATGAAATGTATGCTACTATGAGTTATCAAGATATAAAAAAAGAACGGTATAAAAAATATGGTTATTATTTTTGTCCCGATGAAAAAGAATTAACATTTTATGAAGCAACATAGCTATCTTCGAGGATTAAATATAAATTTGATTTAATGAATGATGATAATAATAATTTAGAAAAAGTATATCAATTAGCTTTCAATAAATTTATTGGAGTACCTTTTATTAAAATAGGTAATAATAATGAAAAACAATATTTAATGCCAGAAATAGTATAGGCTGTTACTGGTAGTGATGGAATGGCTGCGGGGAATACTTTAGAAGAAGCATTAGTATAGGGTATTTCAGAAGTTTATGAGCATATGGTTTGGAATAAAGTTTATGAGAATATTAATCAACCTACTCCAGAATTAAATTTTGATAAATTAAAATTACCAGAAACATTAAAAGATAAAGGAAATAAATTATATACATTAGGATATAATTTTAAAATTTTTGACTATTCATATTTATATTCTATTCCTGTTATTGGTTTATTATTAATAGATTAGAAAAATTATAATTATTCATTAATTTTAGGTTCTTTTCCTATATTTGAGATAGCTTTAGAACGATGTTTTACTGAAATCTATTAGGGAATATTAAGTCAAACAAAAAAAACAAACCTTGCTATACCTTTTAAGAATTTATCAGATCCGCTATATTATCAATATTAGCATTTTAGTAATTTAAATTTAAGAGAATGTTATAATGAATAGTAGTTTTTTAATACTATTAAATATGATAATTATAATCAAAAAATATTTTTAAATAAATAGATAATTACTGATAAAGATTTATTAAATTATTATATTGAATTAAATAATAATTTAAAATTAAATTTTTATTATTATAATAGTTCACAATGTAATAATTTATTTGCCGTTCATGTATTTTTAGATAATTATAATATTTTTCCTCATATGCATTATTAGTTTATAAAAAATAATAATAAATCTTTAAAAACAAAATGTTTAATATTTTTATATGATTTTATTTATAGTACTTAGCAATATTTAGTTAATAATAATTTTAATTATTTAAAAAATTTATTTTTTAATTATAAAGATCAAATTAATTAGAATATAGAATTTTATAATTTAATTTTTGATTATTTATATTATATACCAGATTTATTTAGCTTTTATAATAAAGAAAGTGATTGTTTAGTTTTGTTTTTTAAAGGATTAAATGGTATAAAACCTAATTATTATTTTAATACTTTTTTAAATAATAATAGTTATCATTTTATTAATTGTTATTATAAAAAGCAGCATAAAAATATTAAAAAAGATATATTATTATTAATTTTGTTATCTTAGGACAAATATGATAATAATGAAATTAAAAAGATATTTTAGAATATTTTTAATATAAATATAAAAATAAAAAGTTTAAATAAAATAATAATTTTTAAAAAAATATTTTTAATTAATTTAAATAAAAATAATACTTATAAAAATTATATAAAAAAAATGGTAGATTAAAAAATAATCTACCATTTTTTATATAATTACCAACTATAATCGCTACAACTGCTATGAGTATGGCATCCAGCTCCAGCATTACTTCCTCCGTACATACAACATTCACTACAACCACTACTACTACTAGTATCACATGAAGAACGATGACAATCGCAATGACATTGAGCACAATTATTAGAAGTATTACAGTCATTACATCTATTATAATCTATTTGATAATCTCGTAAGAATTGTTTAATAACATTAATACTTACTACATCTCCTGTATCTACTTGATATTGAGGTTCTGATTTTTTTTGTTTTTTAGTAGTGTAAGTATAATCCTTACCCCAAAGCATTTCCTCTGTTAATACTACATTTGCTGTCCAATCTGGTAAAGCTGAGAAAATATCTGGACATAAATTATAACAACTATACTATTCTAATTCTCCAGGCACATGAACAGTCTAAGTTGTTTCACTAACAGTAATTGGAGTAACAGAAATAATTTTTAATATTTTATTATATTCTTCAGCAGTAATTTTTTGTCCAGCACTTTTATTTATATTTGGAATAGAATTAATTTCATTTTGTGAAGGCCACTCTCTGCTTCCTTTTTTTCCATAATCATGTAATTTCTATAATGCTGCTCTAATAGCTGGTCCTAATTCACTAGTAATATAATCCTAAGTATCAGGCAATCCTTTTGTTAAAGTATATCCTACAGTCTCAGCTCCTGTCTAACAAGTTTGGCAAAAATTTTGAGCAGTTACGCATGCGGAATCACTCATTATAACATTACCCCCTTATTCCTTCTATTTCTGATTTTAAGAAATCTTCAATAATTTTAAAATGTTTACATTGCATAAAGATATTTAAATATAATAAAGAATTTTTAAAATATATCTATCTTAAAAAACAATTAAAATCATCTATTGTTTCAAAATTATTATATAAATCAAAAGTGCTAGATGGACAAACTAAAGTATTAACTGCACATGCTTTTCGTAATGGACAAGTAACACATTTTTCATAATGATCTTTAGGTCCATCCTATGCTTGCAAATATAAATTTAATAATGCTTTATGTTTTTCTATATCAATTCCACCATTAAAAATATTTCCAATATAAAAAATATTTTTATTTTCTTTTGAACATTGCTCTTGGCATCCATAAATAGCTCCATCATATCCTATAGCTCCTAGCGTTGTGCCTAAACCACATCGTAAAATTGAATTATTTTCTTCAATATTAAAAGCTGTGCTTTCAGGATCTAATAAATTGATAGTACTTCGCATCCAAAAAGAATGTCGCCAAGAATGCATTGGTAATTTACCTTCAATCAACTAATTTAATCTATAACGATAAATTTCATTAATTTGTTCTTCTAAAATATTCATTTGCTCTTGTGTCCAAGGGTGCCTATGATCTGCTAAGAATGCCCAATTTTTAAATCCTAACGATTCAGCAAATTTATAATTTTCTAATAAATATTGAGCACTTTCACGATATACTGTTCCTCTAGTAACTGTATTTGGTAATTGCTCTAATAAATATGGGATATTTTTAATTAATAAATCATAACTACTTAATTTTTTATCTCTACAAGGACGAGTAAAATCCTGAGACTCTTTAATCCCATCCATAGAAATCATAACTCCAAATTTATACTTTTTAAAAAAATCTATAACTTCTTTTGTTAATAAAGTGCCATTAGTAGTAATTCCATATTTAAATTGATTTGGATAAATAGTTTCACAATATTCAATCATAGGTTTTATAATTTGCTCATACTATAACATAGGTTCTCCACCAAAAAAATAATAATCACATTTTTTATTTTTTGGCATTATTCCTAATTCTTTTTTCTTTTCAGCATTTTTATACAGAAAATCAGCTATAGCTTTAGCTGTATCTAATGTCATATAATGAGGATGCTATTCTACAAAACAATATTTACACTATAAATTACAATCATCTGTTACATTAATAATTCCATTACTTAATAAGGCATATTCTGGTTTATAATCAATTTCAGTGAACATTTATTAAACTCCATTCAATTAAAAATTTAAGTTATATTTTTATTGTAAATAAATAATTTATCTCGACTTTTATCATAAATAAAATAAACAAAATAATTTGAAAAAGTAATATTATTTTCTGTAAGAGGTATATTATCATTAATTAACTATTGTAAATTATTTTCACTAATAGGGGTAAAATGAAAAATATAAATATCATTATTTTCTTCAATATAAGTTAAAATTAATTGTTGTTTATTATTTGTTATTTTTATAATATTTAAATTGAAAACATTATTGTATTTATAAGCATTTATAATATCTTCTAACCAATTGTTAATAGTACTTGCATCTACATCATTAGATATTCTTCCTGTGGTATTAACTTCCCCTGGTGAAAAAGTTTTTAATAAATTAGAACTAAAATTCCCAACATTAAAAATTTTAATAATATCATTAGATTGAGCAATAACAGGTTTATCTAATAAATTATTGTAAGAGCCAGTAAAAGCAACTGTAGCAAAATCTGGTCTATTAGTTAAATTTAAATATGAGCCAGTTAAAGCTACATCAGCTAAATTGGGACGATCTTCTAAACTATTATATGAGCCAGATAACGCAACTGCTGATAAAGTTGGAATATCTGCTAAACTATTATATGAACCTGTAGTAGCAACTTCAGCTAAAGTAGGACGATTTATTAAGTCATTATATGAACCTGAAGTAGCAACTTCAGCTAAAGTAGGACGATTTATTAAATCTGTATATGAACCTGAAGTAGCTACTGTTTTTAATGCTGGAACTCCCTCTAAATCTATATAAGCTCCAGTAGTAGCAACTTTTTTTAATTGAGGAGTATCTATTAAATCATTATAAGAACCAGTAACAGCAACTGTCTTTAACTATTCCTATAAAATCAAGGTCATTCTTTTGATCCATAATTCATGTTTCGCAGGGACAAAAATTAATACTGGGTAAAAATAATTTGGAGTTAATTCATTTAAAATTGTTTCAGCCTATACATCATTACCAGTAATATGCTCATTAGTTTTTGTAGTTAAAAGATAAGTATTCATATCTAATGGTGTAAACGTAAATACAAAAGATGAATCTTGCTAATGAATACCAGTTAATATCATATCTCCTAAAAATGTAGTTACTTTTATTACCACTGATGATTGATAATGATTTAAATTTATTTCAGTTTCATCATTAGGATCTATTTCTGGAGTGTCAAAATAAGTATTCATTAAATCTATTAAAAATAATTCAATAGTATAATTAGCATTATTTTGCTATGATAAAACAGTAGTAGTATCTATTAAATTATTGGCCAAATATTTTAAAGGCTAGCAATCAGTATTACTAATATCAAAATGATGAATAATATCATCTGAATCAACACCTTCAGGAGCATTTAATAAATCATTGTAATCACCTGAAAAAGCCGCATTACTTAAATTTTCTCGTTCTACAAAATTTGGAACAAAGTCTAAATCATTAAAATTTCCAGAAAAAGCAACCGTTGCGAAAGAATTAGGTTTATCTATTAAGTCATTATAACTGCCTGTTTTTGCCACGGTAGCTAAAGTAGGGGCGCCAACTAATTCATTGTAATATATTTGACGTTGATTATTTCCTCCATTATTTCCTCCATTATTCCCAGAAATAATTGGTTTATTATTTAAATCATTATAATTGCCAGTTATTGCTACAGACGCTAAGTCTGGGCTATGTTTTAAATCTTTATACTCACCACTTAAAGCAATATCAGCAAAAACAGGAGCATTATCAATCTAAGAATAATTAATTCGAGAATTTACTGATAAAAAATTCTTATTTTGTAAAATAGTATTAATTCTTGTACTTAAATCATCTGAACTAATATTAATACTTGTTTGTACAAAACCACCAGGAGAATTATTATCTAAAAATGATTCTAATTTATTTGTCATTATTCCCATTTCTTGAGTTGTAATATATGATTCATTCTAAGTAATAATATCAGATTGAGGCAAAGTATAAGAGCCAGATACATCTTCGTATGCTTCAATTGGTAAATCTTCTCCTGTACAAGATAAACAATTAAAGATGGGCTTAAAAGTAAAATTAGAAAAAACTGTATCATCATATTTTTTATTATTGCTAATCGCTATGTAAGATGCTGTTCCAGCCGAACCTAGTTTTAAGGATAATTTCGTATAAATATAATATGGTTTTTTAAGTTTCTCACTATTTGGATAATGGTAATCTTCATTACTACCACCAGGTTCAATATATCCTGTGATTTGTGATGAAGGATTGGGATAATTAATTTCAGTTGTTGCGCTACTTGTTGTAATAGAAGGCAATTCTGAAGGAGAATCAATATCATTAGTTAATACATATGTTATTGGAATTGTTGTCCCAGGAACAATTTCAAAATTATCAGATATAATATCAATTGAATATTTATATTGCCCTGGAATTAAATAAAGAGGTTTCTCTAAAGGAATATCTAAATTAATACCTGGTCCATCATTATAATCATGCATTCCACTAGTAATAGTATTATCTTCCATAATTATACCTTCAATAGTAAAATTTAATGTAATACTACCATCATTATTAACTACCGCGACAATTGATGAATACTTTGGATGAGTAACATTCCCAGCCTTTAAAGATATTAAATTATATTCCGGATTATTATAATCATTTCTAGTTGCCATTTTTTAACTCCTTTCTTAAAAATTTATTTTAAAATTAAATTTAAAATAATTCCAACTACTAAAGCAAGACCTGTAGCACTTAAACTTATAGTAGTTCCACCAACGACCAATCCACTAATACCAAGAGATAATACAGTAGAAACAATTACTAAATTCTTTTGAATGTTTAAATCAGTTTTTTGTAACATTTTAATTCCTGAACATGCAATAAACCCATAAAGAATTATTGCGGCTCCGGCAAATACACAGCTTGGGATACTAGCGATAAATGCTTGAATGGGGGCTAAGAAGCCAAGCAAGATAAGGATAATGGCAGCTGTACAGGTGACAAGCGTGGAGGCAACTTTACTAAATCCAACACAGGCTACTCCTTCACCGTAAGAACATATTCCTAGTCCGCCAATTGAAGTACCGACTATATTAGCAAATCCTTCACCGATGAAGAGCCTTCCAAGCCCAGGTTCTTTGTATAAATCAACACCAATAATACCTCCTAATGCTGCATGGTCACTTAAACATTCCATCATTGCTGAAATTGTAAAAGCAATATACATAATTACCACTGGAAGAACTACAGTCCAATCTATGGAAGTCCAATGTAAAAATGCAAAGTCTGGAACGCTAAATAATTTTAAATTAGTAAAAACACTAAAATCAACAATTTTATATATACCAGTTATAGTAAGAATAATTGCATACACATAACCAATTAATGTACCAAGTAAAAATGGAAGTATTTGCCAAACACCTTTAGCATAATGCGAAATAAGAGCAATCGCTAACATAGTAATCAATGCGGCACTCACACCCCACATATTTGTAACTCCATTTACCTAAACATATGTAAGAATAAATGGCATAAGATTAACTCCAATAACAACTGTAACTGCGCCAATTAATGCAGGTGGAAATACTTTGTAAATCTTTTCTACTGGAATTTTAGTAAATATAATTCCAAAAATAGAATAAATAATACAAGTTACTAAACCACCAATTGCTACTGCTGTATATCCGCCAGCCGCCAGAGCTGCCATTACTGGAGCGACAAAAGCGCCTGAACTTGATACAAACATTGGCGATTTAAATCTTGTAATTATTAAATAAATAATAGTTGAAAGACCAGCACCAACTAATGCGCCTGATACGGCAACACCGCAAATATTCGCAATAAGAACTGTTGCTACGAAGACAGATAAGACCAACTAAATTGCGAACATTATTAATTTATTAAATGGAAGTTTATCATTAATATTATAAATCATATCACCAATGTGCTCCTTGCTTTAAATATTCTAAATCTTGTTCTTCATAATAGTTTGTTAGCTTTGTTCCCTTTGGAAGAGCAATTAATTTTTTTGATATAGTTTCTGGTAACTATTCTTTTAATAAAGTTATTATTTCTTTTACTTCATCAGTATCAAAATACTCTAAATCATAATATAATATATTATACATAAAAAATACTCCTTTAACTCATATTTACATTAAGTTTATCATATTTTTTTAAAAAAGTCAAATAGAGTAAGAATTATATTCTTACTCTATCTTTTTAATTAAATCTATTATGAATTTCTTTTAAAATTTCAATAACTTCATCAATATTATACACTAATGTTCCAGCTTGTTTAATTAAACCTGTCACATAAAGATTTTGATAGCTATATTGCTACTCACCCAAGCTAGCAGCTCCACCCATATCTTTTTCAGCACTATGAGTATTATAGCACTAACGAGTATCAGTGCAAATACCAATAATATATTTATTATCGCCACGCATAACCTTTTCATGAAATTTACCAATTTCAGCGCAAGTGCCAGAAGGAAGTACATCACCATCAATACAAGCAATCAATACATCAGTCATATCAAGACGACTATTATCTCCATTAGCAATTTCTTGTGAGCCGGCAAACTTTTTTTTGCCCTCTACACCATTTATATCAGTATTTTCTACTGGACTATACAGATAGACATCAGGAAATGCCTATCTAATTTTATTAGCCCATTCAATATTTCTTAAATAATCACCATAGAAAAAAATTGGTCCAGCTAAATATATATTCATAAATTAGTTACCCTCAGCTTTTTCTGTTTTATTTTCATCATCTTTTTGATTGATATCTTCAAGAAAATAAATCTCTTTTTTCATACGTTGAGCCCAATCAATTTCACTAAAAGTACTTTCTCCAATATAACCATCTTTATTAATAACAAAAATAGCATCACTAATACTAATTTTTTGTTTATGAGCATTATCTAACTAAATTTTTTGTTCTTGTGTTAATTCAATATTATCTGCATGAGAATACATATTAACACTTAATACGCAATGTCCGTCAAGAGCTAATTTTTTTGCTACTTCTTCATACTCATTTTTAAATCTAGTACTTCCACAAAGTGTAATAATCATATTTGTATCTCCTTTTTTTCTAAAATACGACCAGTAATAACAATTTTATAAGATACTGGTTCATCAATAGTGCAATCTTGATATTCTATTATTTTAATTTTAGGTTTATATAAATTATAGGTATATTCAATATCTTCATTAGTCTCTACCATCCTATGGATCTCTTTAATTGTTACATCTACATATCTTTCAAAAAGAGATTCTCTTAAATATTCAGGTAAAACGGCCACTTTTATAATCCACTTACTACGTTTATTTGTTTTGTGGATACAAGTAAATTTCTAATAATAAGATTTTAAATTATAACTATATCCCTAAAAATTAATAATAATATCTGGAATATCTCTTTGTCCGTATGATTTTTCTTCCATTTTATTTTTCCTTTAAATTTATAATTCGTTGATTTCTAGAACCTCTCATAGCAAGAGTAATATCTCTTTGCTCTTGGATAAAAGGTCCATCAATTAATACATCTATTTCCGATAATATATTCTACAATATTTTTTCGTGTTTTTCAATTAAATCCTCATAGATATATCCTGTCCATAAATATATTTTTATATCAGGATAAACTTTTTTAACTTCTTGTATTAAAAGCTGTACTAAAAACTAATTACGTTCATGTAATGGTTCTCCACCCATAATGCACAAATTACGCTAAACTCCATTCGCATTTAAAGCATTAATAATTGAATTAATTGTGTTTTGTGTAAATTCATATCCACCATCAAAATCCCAAGTTTCTGGATTATGGCATCCAGGGCAATGTGCGTCACATCCTTGGACAAAGAATGTGACGCAAACACCTTTTCCAGCAGCGACGTCATTTTTTATAATCCCAGCATATCTCATTGTGTCATTTCTCCAACATGTTTTACTCGATGATGGACTTCATCTTGTTTGCCAAGATTGAAAGCAGTTTTATAATTACCAGTTAAATAACCAGTCACACGACGTAATTGCTGAATATGAGTACTTCCACACATAGGGCACTTATCATTTATTTCGCCCTAAAAACCACAATCTAAACAAGTATCAGATGGAACATTAATAGCGAAATAAGGAATATCATGATCCATAGCATAATTAACAATCTATTCTAATGCTTCAATATTATGAACAACAGAAGCATCTAATTCTACATATGTAATGCATCCAGCATTACTATATCCAGTTAATTGACTTTCAATATCAATTTTGTCGAATGGGCTCATATTTTTCCAAACAGGCACATGAATAGAATTTGTAAAGAAATCCTTATCACTAACATTTTTAATAATCCCATATTTTTCACGGAATTTTTTAAGAGCTGTATAACAAAGATTTTCAGCAGGAGTATAATATACGCCAAAATTTAAATGTTCTTCTTGCTTAAATTGAGCGCATCTATCTTTAAATAATTGTTCAATACGCTTAGCTAATTCCATTCCTTCTGGTGTTGTATGGTCTTTTCCAATAAGAATTTGGAGAGTTTCAGCTAAACCAAGTTGCCCAATAACTAATGTACCATGTTTAAGGGCACTGATAATTCCTTCTCTTGGATGATAACCACTCATGGTATTATTTTCATACATAAACTTAGCACTAGACGGATCTTGTGAACATATCCATTCAAAACGTTCTAAAAGCATATCTCTGGCATCATAAATTGCTTTATCAAGTAATTTCATAAAAATATCTACTGTATCTTTTATTGTAGTTTCAGCTGAATAATTATATATTCCCCAAGTTTGTTTAGCTTCCATAGCTAAGGTCGGCATAATAATAGTTACTGGGCAAATATTACCACGGCCATCTTTGCGTTGTGGATTAACTCCTGGTTCTGCATTAATATCGGCCCCATTAACGGTGCGGCAACCCATAGTACTAAAATATGTAGTCGGATCATTTTTATCATACCCAGCATTACCAGACCAATCTACATTAGCATAATTTGGATAAAGACGTTTAGAAGTACTTTCTAATGCTAAAATATATAAATCATAATTTGGATCACCATATTTACGATTAACGCCATTCATGCACTAAAAAATACCGCATGGAAAAATAGAAGTTTTATGTAATTTTCCAAGTCCCTCAATACTGACTTCTAGTAAAGCACGAGTAAACATTCTTCCTTCTGGTAAAGTACAAGTACCATAATTAATAGAAGTAAATGGCAATTGATTTCCAGAACGACTTTGTAATGTATTTAAATTATGATAAAGACCTTCAACTGCTTGATGAACTTCTTTTTCAGTCATATCCATAGCATATTCAAATACTTCTGGATGCTTCTTCTAAAAATCAATATCATCAAAGTGAATAGTTCCATCTGGATGTTCTGGATCATTTTTTAACCATTTAGTAAAACGTTTCTATTTATACTAAGATAAATGTTCTATATAAACTAATCCATCTTCAATATGTTTAGTAAAACTTTTACGAATATATGGAACCATTGTCCAGTCAATATGTGTAGCACTTACTCCGCCAAACTATTGTAATGATTGAAGTTGGAAAATAACAGCTACTAATTGGCAAGCTGTATTTACAGATCCAGCAGGACGTACATCAGATTGACGAGTATTAAATCCTTTAGCAAGTAATTCATCAAATGGTACACTTAAACAATTATGGTCACCAAGAGCATAATGATCCAAATCATGAATATAAATTCTATTATTTAAATGATTATATTTTGCCATATCAGAAATAAGATAGTCAAGAGCATATTTTTTAGTCATATAACTTGCAGCTTCGCCCATACGGCCACCGAATGAATGTTCATCGACATTAGCATTTTGATTCTATACATTAGCTGCTTCAAGTTTATCTTTGATAGGAGCAATAAAATCATCTTTGACTTTTCTAGCTACTTCTTTTTTATATCTATAACGAATATAAGCACGAGCTACATCTTTACGCTCTGAACGCATTAAATAATCTTCTACTTCATTTTGTATTGTTTCAACATCAACATCAGTATTAATATATTTCTTACCTATTTCAATGGCAATATCAGTTGCTGTATCATTTTCATATATCTAACCATCTACATCAATGAAAGCCTTATTAATAGCGTCTATAATTTTTTTGCCATCAAAAGTTACTTTTGAGTTATCACGTTTAATAACCATATCTATATATTCCTCCACTAAATATAGTATAAAATTTTCGTTTATCACTATATTTAGCTTTTTCTTTTTATTTCTTTAATTATAATTGACCATTACTCCATGCTCTAGCGATAGCTGCCGCAATCTAATTTACACTGCCACCATCATTATTTGTAATAAAACAATCTGGTTCAAGATATTGAATTTCTTCCTCCGAAAAATCCATTTCATCAGCAGAATATCTACGGATAATTTCATGTATATCAGGATCTTTTTCTCGATTTAACTAACGCATTAATCTATCTTTATCTCTTGCTTCAATATAAATTAATTTTAAATTAATATTAGATCTATCACGTAATAATCCTACTCCTTCTGGATTAAATACACCAATATTTACTTTATTTGGCGCAAGATTATCTAATGAAGTCCCATAACACCAATCATTAAAGACAGTTGCTTCTAACATTTCTCCAGAAAGAATTTTATTTGTAAACTATTCTTTTGTTAAAAAATGATAATCTATTCCGTCTTTCTCATTATCTCTTATTGGACGAGTTGTACAACTAATAATAGGGACAGCATCTTTAAATGCGGGCTATTTTAAAAGTGCCCGCATTATAGTATCTTTTCCAGAACCAGCTTTTCCCATAAGCGCAATAATTGTATATGTATTATCCATTATCCTCTTCTTCATCTCCTTGTGCTCTTGTTGTTCTAATTTTTATTGTATCATAATTTACTTCATCAATTTTATATAGCTAATGACCGCCAGAAGAAGCATATTTTTTTGCAACAAACATATCTTCCATTCTTATCCCTTGAACAATAATCATTGAACCGCGATTAAACCAACTGCGCTCTACGATATGCTTTTTACCGTCATCACCTTTTGCTGAAATCTATTTATCAAATAAAGCAAAATATTCTTTTCTAAATTTTACATCAACAACTCCATCTGTTGTTAAAATTGTTACAGTGCTTTTTGTTTTATTTTTAGCAATGCATGTGCCACAAATTTTATACAATTTATATAAATTTATTGTTTTTCCTGCTTTTGTAAAACTTCTATCAATTTCAGGCTCTGAAGGTAAATCATAAAAATTTGCAAAGCCATAACGATAATTGTCTATATGCGCTAATTCATGTTCATGATAATAAAAACATAATGCTTCCATTTCCCATGCTGAAATTGTTCCTTTTGCATATTTATTCCATTCATCTAAAAAGATTAATTTATTAAAACTATCTAATATTTCATCATGGTGCTCTGAAATCCATTGACGAAATACGTCCATATACTTTTGATAAATTTTTTCCCAATCTGCTTTTAATATACAATACCAATTTCCATTTTGACAAATTAAATCTTCTTTATCTATATCAAATAAAAAATTTATTGCTCGTTCGTTTAAAACAAAATATGGCTTTAATTTATTGGCAGGAATTGTAATTGCTTTTAAATATCTATTAAATTCATAAATTCTACGAGCCATAATTTTTTCATCTGTATCTTCTGGAATTAATTTATATTTCATTAATCCAGCCATATTTTGAAGATTTACTTTTTTCTTTTTATCACATATTTCCCATAAATACCAAGCCATACATTCTTTTCGATCCATTAAATTATCAAAAGCGCCACCTTTGATTAAAGAAATCATAACTTGTTTATTTGGTTTTACTTTATTAATAAAATCTCTTGGAGATACATAAGGTCGATGTGAAATAATTTCTTCAATAATATCATCACCAACATTTAACATACCTTTCATTCCAAAAAGAATTTGATTATTTTCTGGATCTGGGACAAATCCAAATTCAGAACGATTAATATCTGCTAAACTTACTTGAATACCAGCCGCTCTAATTTGTCCAATTGCTTTTGCGATTTTTTTATAATCTGTCCCATCTTGTTTATCGCCATCATCATCTTCATCGCCGCCTAATGCTCCACTATTAACGATCAGATATGCGGTATTCCAATATACTGGATAATAAACTCCAAGATATAAGGTTTGCATACCAATAAATGAATAAGCCAAAGCATGAATAATCGAGAATGAATAACCCATCTATGGGCCGGCCCCATACTTCCAAATATAAGCACCTAATTTTGGAGATTTTGCAGATGTTAATACTTTCTCTTTTAATCCAGGAATTTTAGACATTTGTTTTTTACCGACAATTTTACGAGCCGCATTTGCTTCTGCTAATGTAAAACCGCAAATATTTTCATCCATTAACATTCGCATTAACTACTCTTGACTTGGTGGGACACCATATGAAGATTTAAAATGTGGTTCAATTGCTTTTTGCTCTTCTTTTGTTAATCCACATCTATTCATTTCCATATACCACTGATTAATATCATTTTTATAACGGACATATTTATCAAGTGGCATTTCTGCCCCTGGTTCGCTTGCCATAAGTCGCATTAATCCATTTGCATCAGCCATTTCCAATGGATTTTGTGGTTTAATTTTTTTAGCTGCTTGTGCTCCAACAGAACCTTCAAACTGGAATACTCCTAGCACGCTACCTTTTGCTAAAGCATCCCACATTTTTGGATCATGTTGAGGGATTACGTTTGGATGTAAATATTTATTATATACTTGTCTTAAAGACAAAGATGGATCTATTACTTCATCTGCTTGAAGTAAATCTATTGTTTCAATAATAATATCTTGAACTGCGGTTAAAAGAAAGTCATACTTAACACTACCAGCGGATTCTTGATCATGTAAATCCCATTGAGTCGTTAAATTTCCATTTCTTGCTCGCATAATAGCTGCTTCACTAAATATATCTTCATCAAATAAAATAACACCAGAAGCATGAATTCCTCGACGAGACACTAGTCCTTCAATACCTTTCATAATGTCTAAAAGACCAGGATATTGATTTACTGTATTAATAAACTGTTTTTGCGGCAATCTACCTTTATCAGGATTTCCTTCAATCATATCATGAAGATCCCATAAAAATCCTCGCTCTTGTGGGACTAATGATGAAATATATTGAGCATCATCAACATCTATTCCATCTGGATATTCTTCACTCCTATAACCACGACATGCGGTTAAAACTGCAGATTTAGTTGCTTCTGTACCAAAAGTACAAACTTGTACTATACCTAATTCTCCACGTTCTTTTCTAATAGCTTCAAATATTTTAGGTAATTTACTTGGGGCAAGATCAATATCAATATCACCAAGCTCTACTCGTTCATCATTAAGATAACGCCAAAATGGTAAATTCCATTCAATAGGATCAAGCTATGTAACTCCTAAAAGATAATGATTTAAACCCGAGCACGCTGAACCACGGCCTGCACCAACAGTGCTACCACACTCCCAAAATAAATCAATATAATGCTATAAAGTATTTGGATAAGCAAACATGCATGTTTGAAGTTTTTCACCAATAACTCTTTTTACTCGTGCCTCTTCTTCAAGTCTATTCAAATACCTTTCGTCATCTATTAATCCTTTTAAAATTAAAGCATTAATACATTCATTAACCCAATATCGTTCTTGAATATTATCACTTATAAATAATTGTTTTAAAATTGGATATTTATTTAAATCAATATGGATATATTTCCAGCAATCTTTACTATAACCTTTGACTCTTACCTCTGGAATATGTTGATGTTTTTCTAAACTATAAAAATCTATTTTCTCTTTAACTTCTAATGAATTTTCAAATATCCAATCAATATCTCGATCACTCATTGAAATTCTTAAATGCTCTCTTACTTCTTCTGGAGATTGCATATAAGTATATTCATAAAAATCATCAACCTCACGCTCTTCTTGCTTTGAATTTAAATATGATTTATGAACATATCTGTCTTCTTTTTTAAGATAATGAGCATCTGTACCAATAACCATTTTTAAATCATTTTCTTTAGCAATTTTTAATAATTCTCTATTAACTATTACTTGGTCTGGTTTAGGACTAGGGGCGCATTCAATATAAAAATCATTTTTTCCAAAAGTATCTATACAAAATTGAATAAACTGAATAGCATTATTATAATATAAATTCATATATTCAGTATCATTTTCTTGTTTTGCTATTGCAAATCCATATAAATTTGTAGATAATTCTCCACCCATGCAAGCAGTAGTGGCTATTATATGACCCTTATATTTTTGCATAATTTCTTTCAGTTCACTTTTTAAGGTTGGTACTCTTTCAAGCCGTCTATCTACATAAATATTATACCAAGCAGTTGAGCTTAATTCACAAAGACCTTTATATCCTAATCTATCCTTTGCTAATAAGATAAAGTGATAATATTTTTGTCCTTTATTTCTCGTATCTGTAAGATAAATTTCATTGCCCAATGCGATTGTAAAGTCAGGATACTTTTCTTTTATCTCTTTAGCATACTTATTAACAATCATATGCGAACATAGAGCTTCGTGGTCAGTTATACTGCATCCACTAAGCCCTACTTCAATCGCTCTATTGATTAAGTCTTTTGGATGATTGATACAGTCAATTAATCTTATATTTGAATATTCTGTATGTGCATGAACATCAAAAAATGTATCTATCAAACTAAAAACTCCTTTTATTATTTATTTATTATATTATATCACTTTTTTTCTTCTTCGTCAAGTTTTTCTTGTGCTTCATCAACGGCAGATACTATACTTTGTGTTATAAATGCCAATGCCGGAAAACTTATTCCAGTATCATTTAAAAGCTAAACTAATCCATTATGTAATAATATATTTACTTCATCTAATATTTCTTGATTTATATCAATTTCCATTTTAATCTCCTACTAAAATTACTGCTTTTTCTGCTCGTGTTACTGCTGTATAAAGATATTTAATATATTCTTCTTTATCTTTCTTATATAACCAGCCACAATCATATGCTAAAACATATGGATATTCACTACCTTGTGACTTCCAAGTTGTAATAGCATATCCATAATTAAAAGCATATGGAATAATTAATCTAGGAGTAGAGGATCTTCCATATTCTTCTATTCTTTTATCTACTGCTCTATTATATCCACCTAACTAATATTCTTGCGCTCCGGTAAGGGCTGGAACATTTTTACTAAGACATAAATAATCCATAGGTAAATTTACGAAAGTGTCTCCATCATCTGTAATAAAATCAGCAAATAATATATCAGTATCTTGATAATCTTTAAACTTTGCTATTTTAGGATACTCTTGAATAAAATGTTTATGCGGGGTAATAGAACCAATAGCCCCGTTTGTTAATGCATTTCCTTGGTTGCTAATGTCATCCCAATGATTTTTTAAACCAATAATTTTATCTTCTGGTTCTGGCATTGGCCCTCGACCCAACATCTTGCGGACTCTATCATTGAGATCATATCGTTGAGCGTTAGTACCACATAAAATTTGACTTGCTTGAAGCAATGTTTCATTTTCATCTTCAAATTGCCATTTATGAGGAATTATACGAACCTCTCCACTAACTGTTGGAAAATTACGAAAATCTTTTCCTTCTCTAATATCCATAGAAAGCCTAATAATTGCACTTTCTTGAGCTTGTCTCATAATTTCATCCAAGAAAATATGTGGTTTTTCTAATGCTGGATTAGTTTCGCCAGATGGAGGAGATAACTGTCCAGGATCACCCATTGCTAATACATATACCCCATGAGAAAGTAATTGATACCATAATTCTTGCGGTAGCATAGATACTTCATCTACAACAATTAATTCATATGGTTCATCAAGAGTAGATTTTGGAGTAAAGACATAATTTCCACTTTTAGTTTGACGAGCATGATAAAGTAATTTGTGAGCAGTAGTTGCATTTGGACAACCTTTATTTTTAAGAACATTAGCAGCTTTGCCTGTATAAGCTACATAAGCTACTTTTTCATCAGGAATATTTAAAGCAGCAATAATAAATTTAACAAGAGTAGATTTTCCCGATCCTGCGTAACCAGCGATAACAGTATATGGCATTCCTAACTCATATCGAGAAACTGCTAATTTTAATGCTGCTTCTTGTTTCGCTGTAAGAGTAATTGAATTTCCAGAAGAATAAAATGTAAGTAAATCACCCATTGTCAGTCCTCTCCTATGCTTACAATATAAGTTCGCTCAATAATTTCTGTACGCCATTTAATTTGAGGGTAACGTTTTTTACAATATTGTAAAAATTCATCGGCGCCCATCCAATTAAAAATTATTCCTTCAAAAACATCATTATGTTCATCCATAAAATTTTTTATTTCATATACATCTCTAATAATTTCTATACTATCTTCAATATCCTACATAATATCGTGAATATCTTTTTCATGATAACTAGGTAAAAGCCAATTATCTATTTGTATCATATCTAATAATTGTTCTGTTATTTCTATTGCTTTTTTATAATCATTATTTATCATTATTTTTTCTCAACTCTCTTAATATTGCTAAAATCTAATTTATGGTTTTTGTAGCATCAAATGTTAAAGCAAATTTTATATTATTTACCATATTTTCATCACCTTATTATTTTCTCATATATATTTTATCATAATAATTTAATATTGTCAAATAGAAATAGCGGTTACCAAAATTTTCCATCTTATTAATTTTACTGGAAAATTTTGGTAACCGCTATTTACTCTAAAAATTTCCAAAACAATTTTTAATTTTGGAATACGGTTTTGCCAGTTGTTTTCGTCGCGAGGAGATTTAAAAATCCCATTGTGTCCTTCTTATTATTTCAAAATCTTCTAATAAGATCTATGGAGTTACATTCCCATTATAATGATTTAAAGCGCACTTGCCAATAGCTACTAATTCTAATGTTCCTTCTCCTGGATCTAATAACATTTTATCCTCTTCTTTAACATGAAATTTTATCATACTAGTTTTTCTTCCAGGGAATGTTAATTTTAATGTGTCTTTATTAGATCCCATATATTGAATACTATCTTTATTAATATGAATACCAGTAATAGCAATTAAAGGTTCGTCCATTTCCTGTCCCCAAATATCAGCATTTGAACCAATAGCAAAAACTTCATTATCATTTAATTGATCTACTGTTACCTCTAAATCGACTAAATAACAAGGAGAAAAATCAAAATTAGCCAATTTATCATTAGTATTTTTTACAAATTGATCAAAATATTTATCTTTAATAGAAATTCCAAAAGCACTAGCATGTCCCTGAGCAAAATTTATTAAATGAGTATTATTACAAAATTCTCTAAAATCATCTAAGCGAGACTTTCCATAATTACGTCCAGAACCAGAATAAACAATATTTCCTTCTTCGTCTTCAATAGTACGTAAGATAAGAGTAGGTCGTGCATATTTAGAAGCAAGCTAATTTGCAATTAATCCTGCTAAATTTTTATCAACTTCTTCTTCTGGAACTCTAACAATTAAAATTTTATTATTTAATAAATTTTCATCATTAATACGAGCTTCAATATTTTCTAAACTAGCATCTTGCAATCGTTTCTATCGACTTTTTACATTAACGCAAGTGCGTCCAGCTTGTTCATGACGAGTTTCAATTTGCCCTTTACATCCTCTTTTAGTAGAAGGAATCATTTCATTACTACGCCATTCTAGCATCGCCTCAAAGATTAAAATTTTCTCTTCCATGGTTCCAGATCTTGTCATAGCATTTATGTATGGAACAATATAAAACGCAATTCCAATAGGGGTTATACCACCTTCAAATTGAAATTTTTGTCTATTCATCATTTCAACAAAAAATGGATTTTTAATTCTTTGCAAGCCATCTTTAACGATAAAATGAGTTTCATATGTTTTTAAACTCATCATATCTCCAATTTCTGCTAGGGCGGTCAAATCTTCATAATCAATAGCATAATTAGTTCCCATTATTGTATCAAAATAACAAATAAATTTATAAACAACTCCAGCTCCACATAAGGATTTATTTTCATAATTAGTTGATAGCTAATTATTAATAACTGTAGCCCATTGGGAATATCCTTGATCCGCTTCATGATGATCTAAAATTAAACAATCAATACCATGAGAAGATAATTGGTAATGCTAAGCAATATCATTGCTTGCTGCATCAGGCACAATAACTAATTTAATATTTTTTTCTATATATTCACTAATATCCTAATCATTTAATCCATGCTATTTTCCTTCATGAGTCTTGTAATAGACATGATTCTGTACCCAAGCTGGAAATAATCTGTTGAAATAATTCAGAAAAATTGCTCCTGAGCAATAACCATCACAATCAGCATCAATGATTAGAATAGCATCATTATTCATAGAAATATGTTTAGCTAAAAGTGCAGCTCCTTCTTTCATATTGTCTAATAATAATGGATTTAATAAATCAGTTTCATCAACTGATAAATAATGTAATATGTCATCTCTATCAGTAAATCCTCTATTATATAAAATCTGTTCTAATAAAGTTGTATTATTTTTCTATTTTGCTATTAATTTATACTCCAAAATGTCACTTCATTTCTTTTTTAATAAAATATATGTATAGCAGTATATGGTTTTAAAGTTAGCATTGGTTCAATTATAGTATAAATCTCTTGCTTGCTTATACTCCATTCAACATAAGCTATATTACATCTTCTACCTACTATACTAAGAGAAAATGGAATTGCGTACCACAAATCTCCATTTTCAAATTCTACTTCATCAGTTTTTATTTTAACTACTTTTATATTCAGTTGTTTATAATTTTCAATTATTTTTTTAAATTGCCATTTACCATTTGCCTAATTTTTATAAAAAATTATTCCTACCATATTAGTCCTCCCAAGGGAGAATTTCTTTTTTATCAATCTATAAATAATGAATTTTTTTATTATAATATTCTAAATACGTATTAGGTTGGTGATAATCTTTTAATAGAACTTCGCAGAACTAAAAATTATCTCCACCAATATTAATTTTACATGTATCACAATGTAAATGCCATGGGGTACGGCCCCATTCATCATATAAATAAAAGCATTCATTACCACAATTAGGACAAATTATAATTTTATTCTTTTTCTCAATAACTCCATAAAAACCTCCGGTCCTTTATCAATTGGAGCATCTTTATATCCAGTAATCATTTTCTTATCAAAAATAAAAGATATATCTACATAATTTTTATATCTTTCATTAATTTTAGTTAAATTTCCAGTTAAGTGTTTAAATTCTTCATCATCAATCACTTGAAATTGTCTATCAAAAGCGATAATAATTTCTTCTACTCCACAATCTAATAATAACTAAATTTGATAAGCAGATATATTAGAACCACAACAAGCTACTGAAATATCATTGTCGATTCCAAAATAAGATGAATATTTTAAACAACTTTTCTCTCCCTCAAATACTATTGCTTTTTTTATTAATCTAATATTTTTTTGTGAATTATTTAAATTATATAAATTCATACCAAGAGGATGGTTATATTGTTTTTTATTAATCATCATTGGGCGATATTTTCCATAAGCATCTATATCAGGTTGGCATAAAAAACGTCCGCGCAATCCTACAAATCTATTATTAATGTCAAAATGCGGAATTGTTATTTGAGCTGTTGGTGGGAAGAAGCCAATTATTGCTCGCGTCATGCTTTCTTTAGTGATGCCTTCATTTAGCCATGGAGTTAATTCCACTTTATAATTTAAATTTTTTAAAATATTTACATCGTATTCTTTTAAAATAGTATGATAATCTTTAATCTCTAAACTTTGTATCCTATCATAATTATTAAATGTTTTCCAATCAATTAAACTATCATCATCTTCTAACTCTACTTCTCCAGCTAATCCAAATCTAATAGCTATATATCGAACGGCGTCATTTAAGTCATATTCTTTATCCCATTGAATTTTAGCAACTTTTACTACTAATTGAAAAATATCAAAACTGCCGCACCCAGTATAACACTGGAATAAATCTGTATTACTATAATAATATAATTTACGACTTCCTTCTCCTGGTGGATTATGACATATAGTAGCTGCTATTAGTCCAAAACTAGAATATTCTGGTTCTCCACCCCATTCAACAAGAAGCTCGTGTATTTGTTCAATACCGAGCTTCTCACGGACTTCTTTTTTATTATAAGTTTTCATATCGTGATTACATGAGTACAATATCCTTTCAAGCCAAACTCTTCATTAACTACCTTTTTAAGAAATTCCTGTGGGTGCATATTTTGATCTGTTCCTTTTCGTGTAGCTAAAATTTGTTTAGCTAATTCTTTTGGCATTTCATACTCAATTTCGCCATAAGAAGGTTTTGACCACACTGTTCCGCTTTTATTTTCAATATTTGTTATTTTAAACATATTTAATCTCCTTCATTATCAAAAGCGCTCGGCTCTGTTGTCATAATTTTTAAATTATCAATCTATATTATTTCATAATTATATGTAGTAGCAAACATAGGTTTTATTCTACATGTGCCTAAGTTTGCTTTACACCATAAGTAAATATCTTTATATCTTCCACGTCTATTTTTATAAATAGATAATTTTAAATTTGGTTTATCAAAAGTATTATTTGTTAATATTTGTTGTAAATTGTCAATATCTTCTTTAGTAACAGTTAATAAAATACTACCCCAGTCAATTTTATCAGCGATAGCTTTTGATCCTCGTAATAAATTTTGATCTGGTGAATCACTATCTACATATGCGCCATTTAATTGTGTTGCAGACATAATAAAAATACCATATTTATTACAGATATCTTTTAGTCTAGCTGATAACATAAATAAAATATTATCTTCTCTTAAACGTATTCCACCTGCTCGTCTATTAATTTCTTCAAGAATTTTAAGACTAGTATGAATATAATCATGAAATACATATTTTATATCATGATCTCGAATATTTTTCTTTATCTTATCTTCAACATCCTATAAGGAAAAATCTGGAAGAATTTCAACATAAATTGGACTATTTGAAATGATTTGCCCTGCTTCTAAAACTCGTTCTTCTTCATCTCCGTCGTAGGTATGATTTATAATATGTTCTTCATCTACATTAGAAATAAAGGCTAACATCATAGTTTGAACTTCTTCTAAATCTTGTTCTGTAGCAATAAATAAAGTTGGCTCAGCAACTCCATTTTTTATCCATCCAAAAATATCATCATATATGCGATTACACCCAATATAACATGCATCAGCAATCATACTACGAGTTTTACCTGTACCAGTAGCAGCACTTCTTAAATAAAATTTACGAAGTCTGGCTCCTCTAGTTATAGTATTAATTAATGGTCCATAAAGCGGTACACCAACATCTGGACTTTCTTTTAATCTTGTTAATAAATCAAAAATTCCTTCACCAGCTTGAAATGCTTCACCCCAAGAACCGTTTACGTATGTAGCTTTAATGCTATCAATTTTATCTTGAATTTTTTGTGCGATCTATTCTAATGATGAATTATCTAATAAATCTTCTTGCTATTGACGTTTTTTAGTATCAATAATATTATCTGGATCATAAATATCGCTAACATCAAATCCAACATTATCAAAAGCTCGTAATAAAGTCATTTTTTTCATACGATTATAATAATAATCAAATGACGCTGTCTAAGCATTTTCTTCTGCTTTAATAAGCCATTCTTCACCTTTTTGTTTAATAAAAATAGCTTCACTTTTTGGCCTTGATGCTAAATAATCTAAAATATTGCTTATTGTAATTTTTTCTGATCCTAACTAATATAATTTATAAATTGTCCCAAAAATTATTTTATGAAACTAATCTGGAAAATCTTCATCTGTAATAGAATATTTATCTGAATAATCTAATAACTATGGTGTTTTATAAACACAACCAATTACCTAAACTATACTAGGTGTATCTGTATATTTACTTGGCATCGACATCTTCCTCGTCTAAAAATGTAAATAATTTTCGTTTATACTCTTGTTTTTGTGGAGATTTAATTACAACTACTATATCTTTTGGAATATAATCATTAAGATTTTTACTCTTATTAGCTTCTGCTGCTAACCATAAATTATAATAATAATTATAAGCTTGATTATAAACATAAGGAATAATTCCTGGAGTGGGCTCTTTTGTAGGATCAATTGCATTCCCTTTTATTTTATGAAAATATTCCAATGCTTTAGTCATTCCAGAATAAGTAAAATTATAATCTTTTGCTATCTTATCAGCTCTCTATAAATATCCTGGCCAACTTTTATCATTTTTCATTTTATATAATTGAATTATATAAACTTTAAATTTTTCTCTATCATCAGCAGGATGTTCTTTTGCACATTTAATATGAGCATATCGTCCAAACATATTTGGTAATTCCATAACATCCGTATCAGTAGGTCTAATAGCCTAAGAACACCAAAAACAATTTTTAAACTATTTTGGATCATATATTTCATAATGATTTTTCTCTTTGCCTGAATTTACTGCATTTAAATAACACTATGAATGTCCATATCGAAAAGCTTTCTAACCATATGGTATTTGTACATATGATTCTTTTTCTCTATCAAATTTTTTATTACAATATTTACAAGTTACTGTCGCCATTGGCATTCCTCTTTATATTTTTCTTTTAATATATTATAACATATTTTTTTAAAAAAATCAACCCTTTGGCAAGAAATGCCAAAGGGTTCTTATTATTAAGTAATTCTTTTTAGCAAGATTTCATAATGACATGTTGGACAATCTACCCAATATGATAATTCTATTTTTTTATTTACTTTATTTCGTTCTATCATTTGATAAATCATACTGGGATCATAATTAATTTCTTCATTTTCCTAATAATGACACCTTGGGCATCTTAATTTTCCATATCCAGCTGGAATTATTTCACCAGGTAAAAGAATTTTAGTAGGATAGATAACATTCATTAGTTTTTATCTACTAGGTCCTCTTGAATTTCAGTAACAATAAGATATACAAGTTCAGCTTGATCGCGAGTTACACCAGCAATTTTTTTGCCTTTCCCAAGATATTTCTCAATAATTTGAGTAATACGAGGTGCATAATAAGCTTGATTTTTATTCATTAATGCTCCAACAGTAGTTTCAAACTTAGCCATAAGATCATCAAAATCATATTCTTTAACTTCTGGAGTAGTTTCTCTTTCAGTAGTGATATATTGATCACCATGCTCTTTTGCTTCTGCTTCAATTGCATCTGTAAGTGCTTTAGTTAAAGCATCATAATTAAGAGCAACTTCTGGAGCAATATATCTAAAACGACATCCACAAGAAATACCAGAACCAGCTGGCGAACGCAAAGTAAGAACTCGTTTTTCTTCCCCATTAATATCAACATAAGAACGAGCATAAGCATAAAGGTCGGTCATATTTTCAATAATTTGAAGTGCTGATGATTGAGTTGTAGGCTTTGTAAAACCATATTCCTTACCATTTTGGTCTTTATCTACACCAGTTTTAGAATGACTAATAAAAACAACAGCATAGCCCATCATAGTAAGTCCACGGAATACATCTTCAAATTCTTTCTTATATTTAGACCAGCTATTAGTTCCCCAGCCACCGTCGCCCATATTATCAATACCAAGCTAATTACAAATATATTTTTGACAAAGATCAGCAGCGATATCAACAGTATCAACAACAATAGTTTTAAACCTTTCTTGAACTTCTGGTTTTTTTAATTCTCTATATACTTGTTTCATTTCACCCCAAGTAGTAACATCCTAAGCCATTACTCCTGGCAAAGCTGAATAACCTTTTTCAAAAGCAAGGAGTAACGCACCAGGCATTTGAGCCGCTAAGGTAGTTTTACCTACCTTTGGAGGCCCATAAATAAATGTAATATAACCAGAAAGATCTTTACTAACTTTATGTGGCTAAATTCCTAAAAGATTAATTGCCATAAGACTTTCCTCCTATTAATTAGAAGTTAAATCCTGAAGCCCCACCAGCTGGAGCTTGTGTCTGAGTTTGAGCCTTAGAAGCATTATAATCATCTTGACGCTTTTTAATATCAGCGAGAGCTAATTCACGATCAGCAAGACATTGCTCAAATTCTTTCTTAGTAATGGTTCCTTCATCATCCCAAACATAAGGATCAACAGAAGCTCCAGTAATTACAAAATCACGATTTGCACGAGGAGTTTCAGTAACTTTCTGCCCACCAAATGCAGATTCCTCTACCGTTTTCACCATAGTAATTTGAGATACCTGACGACCCCAAACCTTAGTAAATACAGGATCCTTTTGAGAAGCATCAAGTCCTTCAAAATAATCCATAGCTCCATTAGTTAATGCAGTAAATTCAACAGGAAGAAGTGCCTTGCGGAAATCAAAGACAAATCCCTTAACAATGACACGCTCAGGATTATTGCGCTCTTCATCAGCTTCAATTCTTTTTGCTCCAGTGATAATCATATCACATTCAAAAGTATTACGAGTTGTTTCATCAGCAGCAAGAGTCTACACTACATGGACAAAGCCACCTTCATTACGTTTAACACTTACAAGCTCTTCAGCTCCATTTCTATTAGAGAAAAACTCATTCAAACCAATTGCAGAGTCAATACGAAGCTTTGTAGCTTTATCTGCACCATGTTCAGTAACATTCCCATAAGTACCATTAATAATATTTTGTAAAGTATTAAAAGTAGCATTATCAGAACCATTTTTAGTTTTTGCAGTTACATAAGTAAAGTGAATAGTTACAATATTAATCATTGCATCATCAGTAGCAATATCAATAGTTCCATTAATAAATTGTGTTCCAGGATTTTTTGAATTTTCACCACTAGTTTTCAAAGTAAGCGCATGCTAATATAAAAGACCCTCAATATGAGTTGAATTTTTCATAGTATTTTTCATTTTTATTCATTTTCTCCTTCAATAATTACATAATTTTTACCTTTTTCTGTTAAAGCATAAATAACAGGGTCTTGGCCTAATTTTTCACAAAAACCATCATTTGCAAGTTTTCTCATAACTCCAGAAGCTCCACGAGATGAAATTCCAATCTGTTCAGCTAAATCTTTAGCTTTCCAAATTTTAATATCTTGATGTTCTTGAAGATATTTTAAAACAATCTTACCATTATCAGTAAGTTCACTTTTTTCTTCTTTAATATCTTTTAAGATATTAAGATATGCTTGAATATTCTCTGTCATAAGAGAACTTGTAAGGTCAGGATTCGCTTTCATTAAAGTTTCAATAAAATTTAGAAATTCTTGTTTCATAAAATCTCTCTTTCAAATTACTTATTTTCTATAATAATTATACAATATTTTTTTATAAAAATCAATTATTTTATTCTTTACTCAAGGTATATGCAATTAAAGAATTTCCAAAAGCTGATTTTACAAAATACTCTAATTCATCTATAACATATTCTTTTTTATGAGTTAAAATTGTACTAAATTCTTCATAAGAAATAAATTCAATACCATCAATCCCATATTGTTTGGCTTTGTATTCCATTGCCCGAGGATTGCTGCATACAAAAGTAGCATTATGTTCTTTTGCTAGAAGTAATAGCTAACTAGTTTTTCCAGTACCTCTATCATTAATAATTCTAATCATATTTTATCCTCATTTTATACTATAACCAAATTCTTTTGCTTGATAAAATGTTTGCCAGTAATCCTCTCGTTCATTTAATAAATTACCAGCGCATTCTTCAATCACTTCAAATGTAAAATTTTCTACTCCAATAGATAACATAACTGGATATAGTTTATTCTATGTAGGAGGATCTGCCCCTACCCCACGTTTAATATGCTATTTCCATCTTTCTGCTATATCTATTGCCTATCCTATATAGCACATCCCATTATCTATATTAGTAATTTTATAAATACCAGTTTTTCTACCCTATCCAATAACACGACCGATTAAATCTGTATAAGGTTTTTCATAATATACTTTCCAAATAACTTTATTTAAAGGTTCTTTTTTCCTTAAATAATGTTCAATAGATCTAATATGTTTTATTTCTTCTAAATCTATGTTAGAAAGTTGTAATCTATAAAAATCTTTTTGCTATTTTTCTAATTCCATTCGTTTATTTGCTTCAATAGCAGCTTTTGCTTTTGATCGTAATTCATTTAATTCATTTTGTTTTGTAAGAATTAAATTACTTAATTTTTCATCACGTTCTTGGAATTTTTCATATAATTCATCAGCTAAATCAATATAATGTACTTTTAATTCACTTTCTAATTTTTCATAAGTTGAATATAATTCTTTACTTTGCTACTCTACTGTATTAGTCATATTATCAATAACTTGTTCTTCAACTAATTTTACAGCAGTTTTTGCCTATTCATCTAAATCATCAATAAATCTTTTTTTATCAATAATCTAACGTTCCAAACTAGATACTTCTGATTTTAAATCAGATTCATGCTAAGACCAAGTTAAAATTTTTTTTGTTTTTTCTTGCTCCCAAGCCTATTTTTCAGAATTTATTTGAGATAAAGCAGTATTTGCCGCTTCTTCTAAACGTAAATTTTGTTTTTCATAATCGGCTTTATATTGATTTATAGTTTCATTATACTATTTATCTAATTCAGCTTGTTTTTGGATATATTCTTTCTCTAAATCTTTAATACGTAACTAAGCCTAATTTTCTTCTCTTTCAATCTCTTGGTTTTTCTCTTTTATTTTTACAGTTTTTACAAATGAATGTATTAGAAAACCAAGTAAAATACAAATAATTCCACTTAAAATAATAGAAATCATTATTAAAAAAATAAAGGGGTAAAATATTTATTACCCCTTGTTTAACTTATATTAGAATTATTCCTCAGCTGCGTCTGGATCAAAATCCATGCCGGCAGGAGTGAGCTGAAGAAACTTCACAGCCTTATGAGTGCCATCCTCAAGCTCGATTTCAGCAGGAACACGGATACCAAGAGCCTTGCGCTAAATAGCACTAGTAAAGATACCATCAACTTGACGCTTCTCAAGACCAAGTGCGCTAGCAACATCAGCAGAGGTTACATTCTAACCATTAATGCTCTTCAAATAATTAAGTACGTTCTTAGAATTTTCTTTCATAGCCATAATAAATAATCTCCTTTAATAATTAAATAAATATTTTTTATTTTGTTGTAAATATTATACGAAAAAATTTTTTTATTGTCAAGACATTTTTTTCAATAGGTTCTAGACTAATTCATCTATGGTATCTATATCCTAGAAATCATGAACTTTACTGGAAAGACGCATAATTTCTTCTTGTGCGGCGTTTATTACGCTCGCATCTTTACTATTTTCTATTACATACTCACATTTAGCAATCTTTTCAGCTAAGTTTTTGAGTTCTTTCTTTTTCATAAAAATTTTTCTCTTCCTTATTTACGAATATATTATAATAAATTTTTTTTGAAAAGTCAAAGTAAAGCGTCAAATTGTTCTTCTGTAATAATCGGAATACTAAGACTTTTAGCTTTTACATTTTTAGATGATGTACTATTAATATCATTATTAATTAAATAATTAGTATTTTTAGTAACAGAATTTAATACTTTTCCACCATTATTTTCAATAATATTAATTAATTCATCACGATTTTTATATTTTTTTAATTTTCCTGTAATTACGAAATTAATTCCATTTATATTAGAATTAATAATTTGAACATCTTTTGGAATAGTAAATAAAGTATTCCTCAAATGTAAATATTTATTTACAATTTGATCTGCTTCATCGTAATTAAAATTATGTAATGAAGCATCCATATTTGGGCCAAAGCCATCCCATTGAGTGAAATTATACCCATTTTTATTTAGCATATGAGGGCCAATACATTCCATAAACTGGAGCCACCCAGCACAATGTCTAGCGATATCTTTGGCATATGTACTACCAATTAATGGAATACTAAGGGCAGAAATAAATTGCCATAGCTCGCATTCTTTACTATTTTCTATAGCTTCAAGAATATTATCAACAGATTTAACTCCAAAACCATCTTTTTTATACCATTCATCACGATATTGATATAATCCAAAAATATCAGAAATAGAATTAACCCATTCCCAATTAATTAATTTTTGAAGTGTTGCCTTTGACAAACCTTTAATGTCAAGACCTTTTTTCCCTACAAAATGATCTAATTTATTAATTAATTTACCTTCACAATTAGGATTACTACAATAAAGAAAATCATCTTTAATAATAGTAGGTTCTCCACAAATTGGGCATACTTGAGGCAATCTAAAAAATTCAACTGGCACAAGTGGGAAAGTTGTATCTGCTCGAACTATTTGTGGGATAATTTGATTCATTTTAACTACAATAATATGCTGACCTTGATAAGGATTATTGCCGAGAAGTGATTTCATAATATTTAAATTATGAAGTGAAGCTTTCTCAATAGTACTATCATCAGTATGTACTGGTTCAAATTCTGCTACTGGAGTTAAAATTCCAGTTTTACCCATGGTATATTCAATATTGAATAATCTAGTTTCATATTCTTCATCATAAAACTTAAATGCTAATCCACCTTTTGGATGATGACCAGTTTCTCCAAGAGAAGAATAATAATTACAATCATTATATTTAAACACTAATCCATCATATGGATATTGGAAATCTTCTCCTGTAGCCCAATCAGTAATAAGTCTTGAAATATGATCAAATTTACCCTCTGAAACTTCCATATCAGGAAACCAATGTAAATGTGGGACAAAAGTAAAACCTAAACTATCAATTTTATATAATTTTTCAGTTAATGTTTTACAATCTTCAAATCCTTGAATAACATCCCAAACTATGAATGTTAAATGTCGGTTAGCACATTCTCCATTATTTAATAATCTAATACTACCAGCTGCAAAATTACGTGGATTGGCAAATTTATCACTAAATGGTTCAAAATCTTTATAGGTACAAATAACTTCTCCATCAACAACTAATGTATTTTTAAATGGAATTTCTATTGGGACACATTTAACTGTAATAATATTATGAGTAATATCTTCTCCTATTTCGCCGTTGCCACGAGTCTCAGCACTAACCAGTACTCCTTGTTCATATCGAAGAGAACAGGTTAATCCATCCATTTTCAACATAGCAATAACATCTTTATCATTTTTAAAATCTAAAATATCTTGAATAGATTTAGTTTTATTCAATGATAACATTGGATGAGAATGTTTTACTTTTTTTAATTTATTCAATGAAAAATAGTCTACATGACAAGTTGGAGAATTTGCCATACAAATACCAGACTGATTTTCTAATTCTTCCAATTGAAAATATAAATCATCATATTCTTTATCAGAAATTACAGGAGTTCCTTCATCATACATTTTAATATAATAATTTAATTTATCAATTAATTCTCGCATCTAATCAAGTTTATTCATTTTGATTTAATTCCTTATTATTATAAATATTTAAAAGATGACCACCATGATTAAAAAATGGTTTAGCATTTTCTAATACTGCCCATAAATCATGCCAAGTAAAATCATATTGTTCTAAAATTCTATCAATAGCTTCTATTTGACAATAATAATGTTGAATATGATTAAGTGTTATCTGCTCTGCCAGCATTTTTATTTATTTCTCCTAAATTAATATAAACTGTTTTATTATCGTATTGTGGTTGAAACTCATACCATTTCCTATAGCCCTAATCAGGGCTATAGGAACTCATTTCTACTAATTTAAATTCTTTAATTTCCATTATACTTTACTCACATCTAAAATAAAGTTATTTTTTAACATTATATTTCCATAAGCCGTTCTCCCCATTTCTGGAATATCTTTTGCTGACAGACATACAGAATTTTTATTGCCAATTAATAATACCATATCTTCATCACTAATCAATTGACCACAACTAGCATTACCATAAATATCATTTGGCTTATAAATAATTATACCTTTGCCGCCACGTTTTTGAGTTGGGATATCATTTAACTTAACTTTTTTACCATAGCCTTTACTAGAAAATACAGCTAAATCATCTTCAGTATGACGAATTGGCAAAGCAGCGACTACATAATCATCTTCTCCAAGATTGATACCCTTAACTCCAGCAGTAAGTCTACCAGTAGCACTGATTTCAGCACTATTAAATCTAATTACATAACCATTTTTGCTGACAATAAGAAGAGGTTCATCTTTAACCAGTGTAACCACTGCTAATTCATCGCCTTCTTTGATATTTATAGCACCAATGCCTTTAGATTTTTTAGTCCCAACATACTCACTTAGTGCTGTCTTTTTAACAAGACCATTTTTAGTGACAAATAAAACATATTTAGCATCTGTATCACGATAAATAGAATAAATAGTAGCAACATCTTCACCAGTTTCCATTTCAACTAAAGCCCTTGCCGGAGTTCCTTTTGAAGTATTAGTTCCTTCTGGAATATTATTTACTACTAAACGGTACATTTTACCTTTGTTAGAAAAAATCATTAAACTATCAACTGTATTAGTACGAATAACCGCAGATGTTATATCTTCTTGTGTTTTAACGCCTTTTCCGCCTCTACGTTGTGCCTTAAATGAAGTTGCTGGAATACGCTTTAAGCTACCACTTTCAGTCATTACAACAACACATTTTTCTGGTGGAATGAGAGCAATTTCTTTTTCTTCCTTACTCTTAGATTCATTAATTTGAGTTAACTCAGTACGACGAGAATCACCATACTTTTTAACAATATCAGATAATCTTCTTTTTAACTCACCAATTAAATCATTAAGAATAACATTAAGTTTCTCAATGGTGTCCTTTAATTCAACTTGCTCATTCTCAATTTCTATTCTTTCTAATCCAGCTAATTTACCAAGTTTCATATCAGTAATTGCTTTAGCTTGTTCTTCATTAAAGTTATATTTCTCAATTAATTTTTCACGAGCTTTAGCACTACTTTCAGATGCTTTGATTAAAGTAATAATATTATCAATATCTTCTAATGCCTTTAATAGACCATTTACAATATTTAATCTATCTTTCGCTTTCTGGAGATCAAATGTTAATTCTTTACGGATGCATTCTGTATTATGCTCAACATAAATCTTACAACAATCTTTAAGATTTAATTCTACAGGAGTCTTATCTATTAAAGCGACTTGATTATAAGAAAATGAAGATTGTAAATCAGTTTTTTGGAAAAGTAACATTATAATTTTAGAAATATTAGCATCTTTCGCACATTCAAAAACTAATCTATAACCTTTTTTTCTATTACTTTCATTACGAATATTTGTAATACCTTGAATCTCTCCGCTATCACATAATTCACCAATAGATTCAAGTAAAGGCTCTGTAATAACACCATATGGCACTTCTGTAAAAATAATATTATTATCTTCCATATGATATTTTCCACGGACTTTTACACTGCCACGGCCAGTCCTCATAATATTAGGAACATCATCTTTATTAATTATTATTCCACCAGTTGGAAAATCCGGTCCAGGCAACATTGGCTCTTTTCCATCTATATAATCATTAATAGCTTGTGCTACTTCATTTAAATTATGCGGGGCCCAGTTGCAAGCAATAGCTACTCCAATACCAGTATTTGGATTACAAAGTAAATTTGGGAAAATGGATGGTAAAGTAGCTGGTTCGTCTTCTGATTCTGAATAGTTAGGAATAAAATCAACTACCTTTTTTTTCATTCCACCAAGCATGCCATCTTCTGTTATTTTTGCTAATCTTGCTTCTGTATAACGATAGTGGGCTGGAGGATCGCCATCTCTGCTACCATTATTACCATGAAAATCTATTAATGGATAACGTAAAGACCATGGTTGAGACATCCTAATTAAAGCTCCATAAATTGAGCTGTCGCCATGAGGATGGAAACGGCCCATCGTATCTCCAACAATTGCCGCACATTTTACATGCGGTTTATTATTAGTACAACCAGTTACATAAGCATCATAAATGATTCTTCTTGCTACTGGTTTTAAACCACTTTTAGCGTCAGGGATAGCACGATCAGTATTAACAGCAACTGCATATTCAATAAAATTTACACCTAATTCTTGAGTTAAATCATTAAATTGTATATCACTTATCATTATACTTGTCCTCCTTGACGTCTAATTAATCTTAAAATATTATCTGTAGATACTTCTAAAAATTCATGATCAAATTCACCATTTTTAAAAAGTTCATATTCATATTTAAAAAAATCATTCAAAATATAATGAATTTCTTCTCTTAATTCAGCATATTCATAAGGATTATTATTCTGCATTATAAGTAGCCTCTTTACTATGTTCTTTAATATACAATTTACGTGGAACTACAGCTGTGCCCATTAAATCATCAAATAATTTATTAGTAGTTGGAATATCATTTACAGTAACTTGACGAATAATTCTACCTTCTGGGCTAATTAAAGTTTCTTCAACTTCTTCAGCATCCATTTCGCCCAAACCTTTCATACGATTTACAATGTAATTCTTACCAGCATTTTTCTTACGAAATTCTTCTAAAGCATTATCATTCTTTAAATAATAATATTTTTTAGCCATTGTAACTTTATAAAGTGGCGGGACACCAGCATAGATATAACCATCTTGAATTAATTGAGGGCAGAAATTCCAAATAAAAGTATAAAACAAATTTTTAATATGAGCACCATCAACATCAGCATCACTCATAATAATAATTTTCCCATATCGAATTTTATCTGGATGATATGTCACTTTCATTGTTTTTAAATCAATTTCAAGACCAAAAGCTTGAATCATTGACATAATTTCAGCATTTTTCTGTATTTTATCAATGGTTGCTTTTTGAGTATTTAAAATTTTGCCTCGGACTGGCATAATTGCTTGAAATTCATTGTCTCTGGCTTCTTTTAATTTACCACTCGCACTATCGCCCTCTGTAATATAAATTTCGCACTTTTTGCGATCTTTACTATAACAATCAGCTAATTTACTATCAAATTTTAAAGCTTTTTCCTTTTTCTTTTGGCCTTCACGAGCATTATCTCTTGCTTTTTGTGCGGCTAATCTTGCTTTTCTTGCCCCTAACGCTTTATCAGCAATCATTTTAATATCTTTTTCATTTGCTGTGAACCAGATACGAAGTTCTTCTGCGATTGCCGAAGTGAAAGGAATCATTTCTAATTTAGTGACTCTTGTCTTTACCTGAGCATCATATGCTACATTTGGAGCGGTAATATTAAATACAATATAAAGTCCTTCTTGTATATCTTCACCAGAAAGATTTTCTTCTTTTTCCTTTAACCATTTTTTATCACGGAAAAATTTATTAAATTCACGAGTTAAAAGAGATTTAATCTGTGAAATATGTGGTCCATTTGCTGTTAAACCTGTATTAACATAAGGAATTAAATTCATTGAATAGTTAGATGTATATGTCATAACCATATCAATTTTATTTTTATCATTTTGATAATTCATAACAAAACGATTTTTAATTAATTCTTTTCCTTCAACTGCTTCATCAACTAAATCACTAATACCGTTTTTAGAGAAATAAGTTGTTTTACTACCATTATCATCTAAATTAATAGTTAATCCAGGACATAAAGCCGCTATTGTCTTAAATAAAGTTTTTAATTCATTTACATTTACTTCTGGATGTGTAAAAAATTCTTCACTAGGTTCCCATGTTACATCAGTTCCATGCACAGAACTATCTACTTTAGCTGATTTACGTTCATTAAAGACGCCTTCTGTGAAAGAACAAAATTCTGATTCTCCATCTCTATAAGTATATACTTCTAACCAATGTGAAAGATAAGTAGTAATTTTAGAACCAATACCAAAAGAACCCAATGAAGTACCTTCATAAGTACCATCTTCACGATACTTACCAGAAGTATTTAAAACACTAAATGCTGCTTCAAGAATTGTTTTTCCATCATCACGAAAACTATTAGGAATAAAACCTTGCCCATAATCTCGTATTCTTACTCTTGGCCCTTTAATATCTACATCAATCTTATCTCCATGTCCAAGACGAAATTCATCAACAGCATTAGAAAAAATTTCGACAGCCAATTGTGTAGCATATGTCGTATCACCTGCGTATACTCCTGGTCTTAAACGAGTAAATTCAAGCGGAGATAATGATTCAATTGATTCTTCTGTATATAAAGTTTTATCTTTTATATTTCCCATCTTACAATTTCCTTATCTGACCAATAATCACTATTATCTATTTTATATGAAGTAATAAAATTCATACCATTATTATTAATTAAATGATAATTGCCATCTTTATCTTTTTCTTCTGAGACAATAAATAATTCTCCAATACATTTATTATTGTATAAAATATTTGCATGATCAGGAAAATATTCTACCATATATGCATAATCATCTTTTGTATAACCATAAACATTTGGATATTTACTTATTAATTCAAGATAAGCATTAAAATCTTTATCTCTAATTGCAACAACGCCTTTAATTAAATCTTTTGTTTCAATATGATCATTATAATTGTGAATCACATACTATATATCACAATTAAGATTAATATTATCATTTGTAAATAATTCATATACTTGCTCACGAGCATGCAAATAAACATGAGTAATAAGATTGAATCCATCCTCAGAAGTTAAATCAATATTACCAATACATTTATCTTCATAATATAAATAACCAAACCAAGGCATAATTTGATAAAGGTGATAGACATTTTTATCGTCTTTATCTAATCCAGCGCATTTCTCATATTTTTCACTTTCTCGTAATTCGGTAAAAGTTTTAAAATCTTTATTTAAAAATATTTTTTTAAATTTTAATATTTCTTCTTCACTTAATATATTATTTGGATCATGAATATAATATTTAAGTTGAAGATTATTTATTATTTTATTCACTTAATCCTCCTAATTTATTAATTCATCAATTATTCTATCATTTTCAACTTCAATTTCTTCATATTGACAAAGTTTTTCTAATATTTCTGCGATAATATTTACGTCCATATCATGAGCATATGTTCTTTGTCTAAGTCCTCTTTCTCCACAATAATATGGTACTCCATTTTCATCACGAGCAGTAATTCTTGTTGATAAATCTAAATTATCTTCCTATTCATCAGCAGATAAATTATGCCCACAAAATGGACACCAATAACCTTTTAAAGGACGATATAGAATCCGCCCACATACTGGACATGTCCAACATCGTCTTAATAATTCATTCAACATAAGATTTCTCCTATTTTAATTTTTTTATACTATATTATATCATATTTTTTAATTAAAGTCAAGTTAAAAGCCTTCTTCATGAATTTTTTTTAAATCAATAGGTTGATTGCTCATTATTTTTAATTGATTACAACATTTACATCTAACTTCTGTTCTATCTTCTTTACTATAATAGCAATGTTCTTCATCAGTTGGCTGGGCACACCATAAATATTTATTTTTTTTAGTTTGCCCACAAGGAACAGTTCTTTTCATATCAAAATTTTTATATAAAAACCATTGTATTTTAGCAAAAAATCTTTCATTACGACTAATATAAATATTTACTGGTAAAAAATTAATTTTCATTATATTTTATATACTCCTGTTGCTAATTTATCTGCATATTCATTCCACTTATTGCTAGCATGTCCTTTTATTTTTCTTATTTCTGCTAAATCAGCTAATTCAAAAATTTGTTTAATAAGATTTAAATTTTTAACCTCTTGATTTTTAGGACGTTTCCACCCATTTCGTTCCCAACTATACATCCAATCATTTATAAGATTTACACAATAAGCACTATCACTATAAATAATTGGTTTCATAAAAGAGGCTTCTTCAACTTCTATATGATTTAAAGCATACAAAATAGCAGTTAATTCCATAGAATTATTTGTTTCATATTTTAAATTATTTTCTTGGTATTCCCAAAGGATATTATCATTTTCATCTACTTCAACGATTCCAAAACCGCCAATAGAATTTTCAGTACCATTTCCTGTGGCAGAACCATCTGTATAGTATATTCTCATTGTTACACCTACTTAACTTGACATTTCGTTTTTTTTATTGTATCATATATATGAGATAAAATAAAAAACTATCTATTTATATATAAATATTATATAATAAAAAAATATAATTGTCAATATAAAAATAAACCAAGATAATATAAAAAAATTATATTATCTTGGTTTTTCAATAAAAATTATCCAACAGCAGAGTCATTAAAAAGATAAGGGTCAGTCTATTCTCTATAATCAGACATTACTGTTTCAAACTTAATACCGCCTTCGGTATTTTCAGCTTCTGATTTCTTATAATATGCTCGTTGGCTAACTGCGTAAGCTCCCCATGGCAAAGCTACCATAGCGGTAAGCCAAGGTAATTCCGCAAAATAACCACGAAAAACACAAATATAAGCTAGGACTAGCATTGAAATAGTATGAATCCAAATTAATATTGACTCTTGGATTAATAATGTTTTTGAAAATTCTAATTTTTTATTATGTTTTCCTTTCATGATAATTTTCTGGTATATCTTAAATCTATCCAGCCAACACCAGATTTAAGTTTACCATATCCTCCTTCCTCTTGGACGATAGTAAATATTTGATTATATTTAACTTGTCCAACTATTTTTCCATCAGGATTAGGATTTAATCGAATATTTAAAAATGGTACTGTAATTTGAACAGTATAACTAGTTCCACTAATAATAGGTTGAGTTGTTGAAGTTTCAAACTAACTTGTTAAATCTTCTACACAATCTCCATTGGAAAGGACAATAGTTACATGAGAATTAGAATTAAGTAAAATATCTCCACGTTTTAAATAATCTTTTTGACCAATGTATTGATTGCCGGATAATACTAAAAACTATCCGGTTGCTTCACATGCCTATTTCATATTATAAGTAGTTCTCATATTTCCATCAGCATAAAAAATACTTGGAGATAAACCAGCACAAATACAGCAAATACTGACAAATGAGCTACAATCACAATCACAAGGAGTTGTTATTTTTGATAAATCTAATCCTACTTTTTGAGCTTCTATATATAATGTATTTCTTGCCCCTTGACTATAACCGATATTGTCATTAGCACACCCTGCCTCAGCAGCACGAGCAATATTTTCAGCTAATCTTTGAGTTTTTGGTCTTAATACATAATTCCAACCACTACGATACCAATCTAAAATATATACTTCCCTTCCAGTTTGGTCCCCACGCTATCCACCAGTATATCTACCATTCTCATCTTTTGAAGAAGATGCTAGTTTTACACCAGAGTAAGTTTTTGCTATTGGAAGATTTACGGCAACACTACTATTAGAAGTTTTATTATTTGTAATAGCAGAAGAAACTATTGGGTAAATTTCTGAACCATTGTTATCATATACATGATATCCAGCAGGTAATTTATCAACTGTTTCTTTTGCATTGTTTAAATTTTTATAGGCTCCAACTTGTGTGCCTGGTTGATTCCATGCTTTACGGACTCTATAAATTTCTTCTTTATTGATTAATGGAGCTACTATAGAATTTTTCATTTCTAATGCTTTTTTCATAGCTAAAAATGTTTCTGCGCCAAATACTCCATTAGGAGTTAATCCATTTTTCTATTGAAAAGTTTTAATTGCTAATTCAGTAGCCTGGCCGAAGTTTCCATCTGCTCCTTTTGGTCCTACATTATATCCAAGTTCAATTAATTTTTCTTGTAATAAATTAATTTGAGGATTATCTTTCATTCCTCGTTTTAACATCATAACGGAAACATTATCGTTAATTGGAGAATTAGTATTAATATTAATTCCTAATAAATTTGCTACATCTTTACGAACATTATCCATAGTTTTGCCATATTTATTGAACCAATGGTATACATCACTATGATTTGTTCCTAATCCTAATTGGTAACTGTCTTGATGGCATAAAATTGTTGGTACAGTTGTGCCATTAAAAAGAACATTTCCAAGAGGATTTATATTGTATAATTTACATAAATAAGCGGTTAATTCACATGCTTCTTGATAGACTTTATAAAAATATGTCCCATCAACAAGACTATCTTCACAAATTTCAAATTGAATCCAACCATTATTACAGCTGCCTTTACTACCTGAACCGCATCCCCAAGGCTTATAATCCCAAGGCATTGTTTGAACAGAAGTAACAGATCCATCAGCTAGTGTTCCTATCCAAGCATTTAAACCAGCCTACATGGAAATATGATTCCAATCATTTGCGCCAGTATTTTTACCAATTAAATTCATTAAGTAAGCATAATTTGGATCACCTTCAGTTGGTTGAACATATCTTTTTATTGTTTTATTATTTGCCCCAGTACTATGCCAGAGGACTCCTTTAACTTGCATCTAGTTTGTTGATTGATAACAAGTAGAATTTGTCATCATACATACTAATGGAGGATTTGATTGAGAATATTTCATTTTTTTACCTCCCTATTGCTACTATTTATTTTTATTAAATATATTAAACCATTTTTGAGCTGCTTCAATTCTTTTGTTTTGAGCATCATCACTCTAATCCTATGGTTTTTCAAATCTCAACATATAAAAAATAGTCGCTTCTTTTATAGAAGTAAAAGTTTTCATTTGATTTAATAGTCCTTCACTCTATAAATGAGCATACATCTAATCAAGTTGACAATTTAAATCAGCAATTGATTTATTTGCTGATTTACATCTATTATATAAATCTTGTTTAAAAGCATCATAAGTCCATTGAACTAAACCATATCCTAAATCATCATGAATAAAATTACTATATATACCAGTATCTACCATATTAGTATATGAAGCATTTGTATATAAATTATTTTTCTATACAGCATTTGGCTAAAATTTACTTTCTTCATCTACATTACCCATAATGCCAGCAATAGATTGTGGAGTAAAACCTTTGTTAATAAAATATTGCCATAATTGTTCTTGTACTGTCATATGTTTTCCTCCTTTCTTGACTTATAAAAAAAGAGACTGATAAAAATCAGTCTCTTAAATATTTTCAGCAATTTCAGCTATTTTAGAACGATAGATTTTCTTTAATTCAATTTCTCCATAAACATCATGTCCACGAAATACTTTTGACATTCTACGCATACCATTGTTTGCCCCAGCAAAAGCTACATCATCTACCTAAGTTTTTTCATCTCCATCAATGATACAGATACAATCTTCTCCTATGCGTTGAAGTGCTAATTTCATTAAATCTCGATCTAAATTCTAAGCTTCTGTTATATATATTCCTGCATTCATACTCGTTGTATCATAACCACGAATATCTGCCATTGGTAATAACAATAATTTATTATCATCAATTAATCTTTCTACTTCTATTCTATCTCCTAATTTACTTATTAAGAAATTTCCTATCTGGCTATCCAATAACTTTTCTTCTCTTGTACCAGGTAAAAATCCTAGCCTAGCAGCCCCTTTTGCGGCAACTGTATTACAAAAGATAATAATTTTCTCAATTTTACGTCTTTCTAATAGCCAGAATAAACAGCCAAGAGATAATTGTGATTTACCAGACCCAGCTGGGCCACGTATAACCGTTATCTTATTGTGGCATAAACTATCTGCCACAAACTACTACTAAGCATCTCCGGGCATAGGACGAATAGGACCTAATTCGTTAGAATTAAAGTTTTCAAAACTAATATTTCTATATGTTTCGCCAGTCCATACCCGTTTATCTACAATAGTTCCATTTATGTCTTTAATAATAATATATTGGTTAATTAATGCTTTTAAAGTATTTTTATTTAAGTTAGAATAAAAATCTTCCATCTATGAGTTATCCATTACAACTTCAAGATAGCCTGTATAATTATTATCAAAATCTTCTCCGACACTTTCAATTTTATTGGAATCAAAAAAGATTTGAGCTATTTTTTTTAAAGCTAAATCATTAGTAACAAAAATGTCATAATTTAATGCTGACGCCAATATTTTCATATCATTAGTAATTGGTAAATCATTTTCAATAATTTTTTGTAACATTGATTCTTTATAAATACTAATTTCATATTCTCCATCATGTTCATCTAAAAGATGAAGCAGCTAACGAGCAGCGTATTTGATATTAGCATCTTTATTAAAAGAAGTTTTTATTTCTTCAAGTTCTTTTAATGTTATAGACGAAATAGCGAATTTTTCTTCGTTTTCATCAAAAAGCGTTCCAGCTTTTAATAATAAGGAACTAGTATCATAAAATTTCATTCTTCTTCCTCCTCATAATATTCACTTTCTGCCGGTATCGTAAAACCTATTGCATGAGTAGAACCTGAGGATGGTCTAGCTCTAATTTCATCAACTTGCTATTGGAGTATTGCTTGCTAATAAACAAGTTTTCCTTTAAGGACTTCGATACCTTGGCAAATTAAGGCAGATAATGATTCTAAAATTGGAATGATTAGAACATATAGACTTATTCCTAAAAATACATATTTGAGAATAAAAACCACTTCCTCTCTTATGTATTTTATACAATTTCTTTAAATTATTTTATTTATTTTCGTCCTAATGATGTAATTGGTCTTTTCCGGCCAAATAAAGTCTTAAATTTTCTTGTTCATCAATAATGATAGTTTGTATCATATGTAAATCTTCTTGATAATGTTTTAATTCTTTTTTAATACGTATTGCTTCATAAGATTTTGGGTTATATTTCTTGCTTTGTTTCATTGTAGATAAAACATGCTCTAATGCCATAATACTTGGTTTGATTTCATAATCACGTTTTTTACGAAGAATATCAATTTGAGCACGAGTCATTGCGATATATTTTCCAGTAAACTCACTTTTCCACTATTTATCATCATCATGACAAGTTGCTTTTCCATATCCTCGTAATGTTACCCCATTAGTTGAAGTATCTTCAATGATACATTGAGCCATTCCTAAATCATTATTCCAATCTTCAATAATCATATTTAGAACTCCTTTTTTATTTTATATATGATTATTATATAATAAAAAAAGAAAAAAGTCAATGGAATAATCCATTGACTTTTTTCTTTTATAATGGAGGGATAAGTTTAATAAGACTTAATACGCCATGCATAAAACCTAGCATAGCAATAAACATAATCATCCATCCTATTTGCTATAAAGCTTTAAGCATTTTTCCTTTTACCTTAGTAATTAATGGTTGCTCATACATTAATATACCAGCAATCATCATAACAAACCATAAGATAGTATAATGTAAAATCATTGCGTCTTTTCTCTCCTTTCTTTCATAAAAATATGAAAGTTAAAATAATAAAATTAATGGAGATAGACATTTCTGGAAAAAATTTCCTAACGCGATTTTTTTGGCAGTACGGGGCGTTTGATATAGCACGAAGACGCCGAGACTTTCGCCTCAGCGTCCGTTTTTATCCATAGTATCCACCATCAGGGGGATCACGTTTATAAGAAATACACTCTCCATGCGTGTCATGATAACCACAAATACCTTTTGTAAAAACACATTTATCACATCTAGGGATATATTTTTTATAATTATGGCATTTGAAACTGTCATTATCTTTTTCATCACAATTAAAATAATTTTCACAACAAAAACAAGCTTTATAGTATATATTCATTCTATCTGAAAAAGGCTTTAATTTAAAATCTTTACATTTACCAGCAATATCAAACCCTTTACAACCTTTATCTTTTTCAGCACAAAGGCCACAACGTGATTCCCGCATTAAATCAAAAAATTTTTCAAAGTTCATCAAAACACTCCTGCACCTTTTGTTTCATATCTAAAATAGCATCATCTAAATTAATTAAACAATTATGATGAGAATCAAGCCCAACATGATAGATATATGGAATATCCATATAAAAATTAGAATTATGTTGATGAGTATGTCCATATAGATTAATAGTACATTGATGAAGACTTTCTTTTTCAAGATTGCTAGTAATTGTAGGATAATGGCTCATATAAAAATGATATTTATGATAATCTAAATAAATAGCATTTTTCTGTTCTATTACATTAGGAAGTGTAGCATATACTTCCCATCTTTTATTAGTATCATGATTTCCTCGCACTAAATGGAGCCGCCCATTTAATGCTCTAATCATTTCAAGTCCTGTATCCATTTTATCAGGACCACCTAACATTAAATCACCAAGTAAATATACATCATCATCATTATCAACAATATTATTATGATTTGTAATAATAGTATTATTCATTTCATCTACACTATTGAATCCTCTTGGTTTATAAATAAATTCTCTATCATGCTGGAAATGATAGTCGCTAGAAAGCCAAATTTTATTCATTCATTATCATCCTTTACAAAAGAAGTTGGAAAATAATCTACCTTCCAACCTTCATCCATTCCAAAACTATTATTAGATCCTTTAAGGTGAGTTGTATTAGCACCATACATTAAAATTTGATTAACACACCGCAACTAGTTTAATGTATAAGATTCTGGTTTAGCATTTGCTACTATTATTTTGATTACTTCCAGATATTTCCTCTTCATTTCCATTTCGTTCATTTTTCCAAATATTTTTAAATCCATACCCTTCTATATATTCCCATTCTTTATAGTTATTTATATCTACTATTAAATAGATTAAAAAAATAATAGCAGTAATTGTATTTAATACTCCAATAGTAGCAAAAATATAAAGTAATGTAGTAATTATCATGTAATTACCTCCATTATTGCAGTATAGTTAAAAGGATCGGTTTTAGGAGAAGTCTGATTATTCCACATTCTTTTTACTACATCTTCTGGGACATTGGCTCGTCCTTCTCTAGTATTATTCCTTTCTAAAACAATATTAATATTTGGTTTTAATACAACTGGAATAATAGCCAAATTATTATTTGTTTCATTAAGGATATTTAAAGCATTAAGCAATTTACGACGACTATTCCAATTTAAGTGAGTAGCATCAGCAATGACCGCATCAGCTCCAATAGCAATATGATATTTAATACGCCTTACAAATTCAGCAAAAACATCATCTTCTTTACTAAAATAAGAGTCTTTTTCATTAATCATTGAATATCTAACTTCATCACGAGAAATATATACAATATGAGGTTTACCAGCAAAGAGATATTTCTTAGCAAAATAACTTTTTCCACTACCAGGAGCTCCAACCATAATGTATAAAGTAGTCATAGTATCACAACTCCATATAATTATTTTTAATAAAATCAATAGATTCTTTTAATTCTTCTTTATATTCTCCGGCGGCGAAGGCTTCTTTAAACTCATAAACTTCATTGTCATTACGACATTCTATCGTATTAACAGTTAACTTGCACCAAGGACAATATAATGCTTTACGATGATGTTTTCCATATTGATGGCTGACCGGTCTCATTAATTCATAAACTTTTTCTCCACAATTCATACAATAAAAACTATGTCTATCCATTCTTTTAGTTTTCATTATATAGTTCCTCCTTATTCATGGAAAAATAAATAAGCTAAAAGCAAAAGGCCACCCATCTGTCCAAATGTTAACGTTGGTAAATTAAAAATATATGGCATTAACCAATTCCAAAGCCACATAGCTGGAAAACAAAACAGAAGTACAATTCCAAGTATAATAGCAATAGTTTTCAACATTTCTTCAACAAGATCCCACATAATTTTTACTCCTTATTAATTATAATTTCTTCCCATGTATCAAGATTTAATAATACTGTTTGATCTGTAAATACTGCCCCACAATCAATACAACACTTATGCCCGCCAGCATACCAATAAGCTCCTTCAAGTGCTTCGGCTTTTGGAATACTATATCCAAGGCTATGCCATCTGTTAAACTTTTCTTGCTCTTGGATAAGTAGAGGAATAGGAGTATGCCCATGAATAATATAAACATTATTGGGGCCATCCCATTTATTAAATATATAATGAGTTCTGTCCCAAATAGCTGCTTCTTCTGTTAATTTATCAATATCATGATAGTCACATCCGGCATGGCAAAGAACTACGTCTTCATTAAATTCATTATGATAAACTGTTATAAAAGGTAAGTCATTTAATTGTCTAATATAACTAACCTTTTCTTCGCCAGAGATAGAATCTTGAATAAATTGAGAATCGGTAATTTCTCCACCATTACAATACCAATTCCAAATATGATCATCTAAATGATGATAATTTTCAAGGTCATGTCCATCATAACTTCCCCAATTATTAAGAAACATTCGTTCATGATTACCAATTAAATAAATTACTTGACTATTGTTCAATAATTCTTTCATAATAGTCCAACCATCAGGACCTCTATCTGCTGCGTCGCCTAAAAAATATAATGTATCATTTGGCTGTAAAATATTCTTAATCTGTTCCCATGCCCAGTAACAACCATGCAAATCAGCGCAAGCATAAACTGCCATCTTTATCAACTCCTTAGTATAATACTTTATAAGTTATTGTCATAAACCAACCTACTGGATCAGCAGGCACCATAGATACTCCAATTATTTCACGCTTTGGGAAAACTTTCTAGAAAATCCTTAATTGTTCATTCGCATTTTGGCTATTTAAGACATGGTCAATTTCTATTTGAATTAATTCATTACTGCTTTGTCCCATCGTTCGCTATAAGCCTTTCCGCGCAAATCAATTTCATTATTCGAGCACATTGAATTAGTTACTCGATGTGTTTCAACATAGGCTTTATAATCTTCAAGTTTGTCAAAAGTTTTCATTTTAACCCATTCCTGTTGGTCATTAAGTTTATAAGCATACCACATAAATAAAAACTCCTTTATTTATTTTCTATAAATATTATACAATATTTTTTATAAATTTTCAAATAAAAAATCTTTTTATTAAAAAAAGGAATGGTTAATATCCATTCCTTTTAAAAAATTTTAACAAAGATAAAGTTTTCTCCATCCCAAATATAATATTTTCTTTTACCAGTCAAACTATTAATGATACATATAGGTTCCCCTTTATATAATTTTGATGTATCTATACTACTAACTTCATTAATATCTACATAATATTTCATATCATCTTTAAGGCGAGTAGCAACTTGTAAATAAGTTTTAGTGCTTTCAGTAAGGACATTTTCATAATCTTTATTAATTTTATTAATATCTTTTTTTACATCATCAACAATAGATTGAAGTTTTTCAGCACGGGCTTTTTCTTTTTTGTTTTTAGCTTGCTTTTTAATCCATTTAATATATTTTACATAATCAAAAACAGTTTTAAAACAAATGGGCTGCCCACTGCTTTGATAAATTCTAGTGGGATGATGGTTCCATTTTGTGCCTTGCATAATAAACCATTTTTCAGGATTAATATTATAAAAACTTAAAAATTGTTTAAAAGTAAGTCTTGGCAGATCTTCAAAATTTAATGTAGTTCCTACATTAGTAAAATATGCTTGCCCATGTGTATGGTTATAAAATGATGTTAAATGATAAATTGTCATTCCAAATTTATAAAGACTAAAAATAATAATAAGACCAAAAAGAACATCACCAAAACGAGTCATAACAAAATTAGTCATGTAATTTATCCTTTCAATACACTATATGGATTAAAACTAGCATAATTATATAATTTAGGATTTACTTCTGGAAATTCATTACAATGAGTAAGAGCATCAGTCCTAAAAAATCTATTATCTTTTTCAACAATAGAATAATCTTTTGAAATTCTTTTTCCGCGTTCAGCATCATCAATATATCCATAACGAAGACTACCTTGAAATTCATTATGAATATTAGTTTTATCTTCCATATCTTTATTAATAGAAGATTTAGTTGTTTCTTCTTCAAGGTCTCCAATTCCATGTCGGGTATTATAAGCACGAGAGACATAACATACTTCTGCTTTAAAATTATCTTTATCTTTTAACATGTTATAAGGATTTGTCAAACCAGTAGAAGAAGTAGTGTGCCATTCTTTTCCGCAATCTTTATCAAGGCCAAGACCTTGTGCTCCTTCAAAAATCAAATTATCAAAAATATAATAAACACTATCGAATGAAAAAAACTCATTATGTGATATAAAGAATTTTAAATCATCAATAAAATGATTAATTGTATTATCAATACGAGTTTCATCTTTAAAATACACAGCATATTCAGGAATTTTATCTAAATCAACATTACGAATATTCTGCAATAATGTTAAACAATCATAAAAAGTAAGACGAAGCATTACTCCAAGTTTAGTGTTATTTTCTGCTTTAAGATAATCTTCTATGGTATAGATTTTATGTCCAAAAAATTCTCTATCAGTAGCACACCAAGTGCCATAACCGCAAGAGCCATGCTCGCGTTCTCCATTCTGCCATCCAATATAAGCCTCTGTTGCGTGGTCTACAATCATATCAAATGGAGTAACTACTTTTGCTTTTGGACTACATTGAGTAATAGGTGGATGAATATTTTGACGAAGAAGTTCTCCATATTCTCGATAATATTCCATAGGATGAACCCAAAAGGTATCAGCGAAATAAGTAGGAATGCCTTCTGCGGTTCCGCATCCAAAATGATGATAAACATGGCGGAAATCAGGATTATAATCTACGGTATGCCCACGCTGGGCAGAACCATTATGAAAAATTACAATAGTATTATCATAAGTGTGTATAGCATCTTTACAAAACTGATGAGTAACCAGCCCTTTGCTTTCATCTCCATAATTGGCACCAACAACAATTTTTACTTTCTTCATATTCTATCAACTCCTTTAAATTTCATCCCAATACAAAGGCTCCATTAAGTCATTATCATATTCTTCTTTTTCTCTTTTGATAATCCAACAATAATCTCCAAAAGGACATTTACTCATTCGACAAGTGGCAAATCCACCTTCTTCAAAACATCCTGCGGCAATTAATTTCATTCCTTCTTTAATTTTTTCATTCCATTCCATAAATATTAATTCCTTTTTCTTTATTTTCTATAAATATTATATAATATTTTTTTAATATTTTCAAATAAAAGATTGGGTAAATAAGATTAAAAAAGTTATATTTACTTTTAAATTTAATTAGAAAGGGTGTGAATGTAATGTTTAAAAATATAGTTATTGCGATTCTTATCCTTGTGATTTTAGTAGGAGCTGCTGCTTATTGGTATATATATATTAGAGAACCAGTTATTGATCCTCCTGTGACAACTTTTACTCCTGTAATTATTGAAACTCCAATACCGACATAGCCGCCTTTGTTGTTTTAGGCTCAGCCAGCCCCTATGCCGATTCAAACTCCAACCCCAACAGTTGACCCATATTGGGTGCCAGGTGATTGGGGACCATATGTTTATGGTTAAGAAAATAGCGGATTTCCAAATTTTGGAAATCCGCTATTTTTTATTTTTACCATTTTACAGCATTATTTTCATCAAAAACAATACCAGAGGTATTTTCTGTATTGCCCTCAATATTTTCCTCAATAATTTGAGTAATTCTCAAAGGAAGACTATTAATAGTTTCTACACTATAATGATCTCCAAGTAATTTGCTCCATTTTTTATCAATGCCATCTTCTTTATAATATATATAAGAACTATGATGATCATTAACAGCAATATGATATACATTAAATTTCTCAATTACTTCATTATAAAGTTCAGGGGTTTCGACGTCTGCCTGTAAGTGGTCACCAGTTACTTTATTAAGCATGCCCTTTGGAAGATATGGATTAGGCAATTCATCACCAAGAGTGATAATGATTCCTTTCTTACCACGATTCCAACAATGTAAATCACAATGGCGAGAGCCCATATACCAAGCAGCAGTATAGCTTTCATAACGATTTGCACCGCCACCTGCTTCAAAGTAAATCTGGTCATTCTGCTCCGCGATACGAATATCGCTTTCAAATTGTGACATTTGAATAGGAGCATCATCATAACTTAAATCACCAATACCCATTACACAGAATTCTACATCAGGCATATTGGGATTTTCATAAATTTTAGTCATAATTTCATTTAACTTCTGGTTAACAGTACGAGCCGCAGAGCCCATTGAACCAGTTACATCAAGGGCTAAAATAACCGGAAGAGTATTAGGATGCTCATCACTATCATGACAAGCTCTAACAACATTATAAGGATTAAGAACAGGAGAAAGTTCATTAACTTTAAAAACTTCCTGAGTAGAAAGGTGGGCAGTTGTATATTCTGCCGCACTCATTCCTCGCGTACTTTTGGTATAAGTATCATATGCCGAACTAGTCCAACTGCCTCCACCCATCTTTACTTATCCTCCTTAACAGCAGTACCAAGTTTATCAGTCTTGGTTTCATCTTCTCCAAAATTAAAAGCTCCGGCGAACATATCACTAAACATATTGCCACCATTATTATTATTCATCATAAACATCATTGCCATAGGATTCATTCCCATAAATACATTATTATTAGAATTATTGCCGCCAAACATCTGGCTCATCATAGCCATCTGCATCATATTAGACATCATATTATCAGATTTATCCATATTCATAAAAGGACTGAAAATTTTGCCATAACAATAAGTCTTACCCATAAAAACGTGATGCTCAGGAATGATTTCATCAATAGTAGAATTTTCATAAGAAAAAGTTCTAATAGACTTATCCTTAACTTCAATTACACAACGAGGCTTGCCATTTACCATGATAATGTCGCCGCACTCAACCTTAAAGGTAGGAACAACCCAAAACATACCATCCATATCAAAAGCAAAATTATCACAATTGACAAGTTTCATCCTCTTAATATCAAAGGTTTTATAATCATTACCAACTCGAATAGCCACTTCACCGTTCATACCCATTTTAACATAACCATGAGCAACGGGAGCAAACATACCATTAAACATCTTTCCAAAACCAAAATCCATATTCATATTATTATTCTCCTTTTTATTTTTTTTATTAGATTTTTTAATTAAATTACCATTATTATCATAAATAGGTTCGCCTGTTAAATTTGATGCATAAATTTCCCATTTATCTGGTCGTTTATCTCGTTTTATTTCATCAATAATAAAGTTATCTTTCCAGCCACACTTATCTTCATTTACAAACCAATCTCTATAATTATCAATATATTTTTTAGCAGCATAATCCATCAATTAAAACACCTGCACATAGGAAATCATTCCTTTCTTTATCTTACATATATATTATATAATATTTTTTTAAAATTTTCAAATAAAAAATCCACAAGATTTTATATCTTATGGATTTATTTTTGTTTTAAAGATATATGTATTATTATCTTTTATTTCGATTAATTCATAGTCCAATAAATCAATATATGGAGTAGTTTTATCCATAGTAACAGTATAAGTAATTATTTCTTTTTCTTCTTTTTGAAAACCTGCCATAATACCTTGGGCGGTTAGAAAACCACCAAGACATATTATTATTGGTAAAATTAATAGAACAAATTTAGGTATTTTTTCAAGTAGAAAAATACCTCCTATAACTAAAATTAAAACAATTACTAAATATAATATACTCTCTTTAAAATGATAAGAAGTTCCATAAACAGTAACCATTTCACTGGTTTGATTAATTATATTAATTCCTGGGATATTATTCATAATCTCGCTCCTTATAGTCTTTATCTCTAATAGTAAATATCATACCGTCTTGTTTTATAACATCATATTTTTCATAAAATTCTTTCATATTAGTTTTTTCAGTAATTGTTACTTGATATTGTGGATATGTTTTATTAACTTCATGGATAAGTGTAAATATCATAATACCAATAGCTACTATAGTAAAAACAACTCCAAATGCTAGAGCATCATCATCATAATTATGTATTCCATAAATAATCAAAATTACTCCAATAATAACAAGTATAGCTGTAGCGATAACCGCTACCCAAGAAAGAGGTTTCCCAGCAAAATACCAATCAAATTTAATATGTTCAAATGCTTGTTGTGTATTTAATAAAATAAGTCCATTATTCATTATTATTTAAAACCTCATTATAGTCCTTATTTTCCCAATCTTTATCTATGATAGTGAAAATCAAACCATCTTGTTCTAAAACTGTATATTTATCATAAAATTCAACAAGACTAACATTTTTATCTATTGTTACTTTATATTCAGGAATTGTTTTTGTTATCGGTG